>Ga0157372_10000171_pt1 | contig 71956 bp, 60 predicted proteins | sample C55metaG_FD_115307 | JGI IMG/M metagenome (GOLD analysis project Ga0157372, IMG submission 115307) | Corn rhizosphere microbial communities from Kellogg Biological Station, Michigan, USA - C5-5 metaG | ecosystem: Host-associated > Plants > Roots > Rhizosphere > Soil | place: USA: Michigan... | reverse complement strand
TCATGCGCGCCGACCAGGTGGAAGCCGCACGGAACATCGTGATGCCGATCATCGAAGCCTGGGAGAGCCGGCTCCTCTCCAATTTCCCCAACTATACCCCGGATTCCTGGGGACCGGAAGATGCGGAGGCGCTGATCGCCCGCGATGGAAAGAATTGGATCACCATGTTACCCAAGTAAAGATCATGGAACTGCACGTATACAAAGACAGCGAAACGCTGAGCAACGCCACGGCAAAATTCGTCGCCGATCATATTGCCGCGACCCTGAAGAAACAGTCCCGCTATACGATCGCCCTGTCGGGGGGCAGTACGCCGGTGAGGCTGCACCAGCTGCTGGCACAGTCGCCTTTTAAGGACCAGATCGATTGGTCAAAGGTGCATGTATTCTGGGGGGATGAGCGGGCCGTTCCGTTCGACGACGACCGGAACAATGCGAAGATGGCGTATGAGACGCTGCTGAATTTCGTGCCGGTACCCGCGGGGCAGATCCATGTGATGCGCACGGACATCGATGCGATGGCGTCGGCGGCCGAATACGAGAAAACACTTCATCGGTATTTTGACCAAACCGCTACGAGCTTCGATTTGGTGCTATTGGGCATGGGCGACGATGGTCATACCCTGTCGTTGTTTCCCGGGATGCCGGTTATCCACGAGGAGAAGCTCTGGGCGACGGCCTTCTGGCTGCAGGCGCAGGACATGTACCGGATCACGCTTACCCGGACAATCGTGAACCGGTCGGCTTGCGTGGTCTTCCTTACGGCGGGCGCCAAGAAGGCTCATGCCTTAAAGGAAGTGCTGAAGGGTGTGCCGAATCCTGATCTTTATCCCTCGCAGGTGATAAAACCCGTAGGTGAGCTTCATTGGTTTGTCGACGAAGCTGCGGCAGCGGACCTAAAATAATTTTTGGATCAATTCATTGCTGAGCTTTCGGTCGCCCTGGGTCCAGAGATCGTTGGGGGGAGGGAATTCATTGATATTATAGCCGCCATGGGCTTCGAAATCGAACAGCGCATGGACGTGGCCGTCAATGACCAATGCTGCTTTCAGCCAGTCGCGGGACCAGATGATCTTCAGCTGGGCGGGAGGCAATGGCTCGGACTCCTCGTCGGTTTCATGGATATGCAGGGCGTCGAGGATGCGTAGTTCTTCCGCGGTCTTTTCTACTGCGTAAAAAAAGGCGGTATCCCCATCATCTTCAAAGACGACGCCGAAGGAATTCTCTGGCGCGAAGCTTTCGAGGAAGAGGTCTTCTCCTGCTGTCCAGTTTGCTTCCTGCATCAGATACCCGTTCATGGTCTAGGTTTTTGTTGGTTTAGCCAGTCGACGATGCCGAGGTATATCTTTTGCGCAACGGCCTTGTGGAATTTTGGACTGAGAATTTTCTTTTCATCCTGCCGGTTGCTGAGGAACGCCACTTCCACCAGTGCATTAGGGTAGTCGGTAGGACCGCTGAGCGAAAAATTGAAGTTGCCGACGTTGCCATACTCCTGCAGGCCGAGGGAGAGCATCCGCTCCAGTATGGCCATGCTGAGCGGGCGGAACCCGATGTAGCGGTAGTACGTGCTCGTCCCCTGTATCGAGTCGTTACTGGCCGAGTTGAGATGGATGCTGACCAGCAGATGCGGGTCGAACTGTTTGAGCATGGCGATGCGTTCGGGCATGCTGAGGGTGGTATCCTTTGTCCGCGTCATGAAGACCTGCTTTACACCGGCGGTCTTTAGCGTTTTGCGTAATTGCTCGGCGATCAGGAGGGTGTAGTGTTTCTCCAGGATCTTACTCGTGGTCCCCGTGGCGCCGGAATTGTCGCCTCCGTGGCCGGCGTCGATGGCGATCCGCAGCTTGCGGATATCGAGAACGGCGGGCTGGCGGCGGATTCGGATGGTGAGATGCCGGCCGAGGCTGTCGTAGGCGATGGCATATCCCCAGTGCTGGGGATGTTTCAGCTGGATATAGATGCGGAAGACATCGTCCTCGGTCTGTTCATACCAGGTATTGCGGATCTCTTTTGCCGTATGCAGCTGGGTGATCCAGTTGGTGTTGGAGGTGACGCCATAGACATCGACAGCTACGCGGGAGGGGTCGATCAGCTGTATTCCCCGGTATGGATAGCGATCATCGACCGTGAGCGTTACAAAGTCGGAGGCCGTATCGCCAAATACTCTTATGTTCCCGGTGAGATGGGGGTTGTGGGCGACGGGGCCGTTGGCCAGCTTGCCCTGCAGGACGAGGCTGGTCTTGGCGATATAGGCACAATGCTGGCTGGAGAGCCGGACCTTGTAATCGGTATTGAAACTGTCGACGACTCTTACGAGGACATTCGAGTCGAGGAAGCCCATTTTGGCGCCGCCCAGCCGGTCGTCGCCGATACCGTATTCCATAAAGGGGAGGGGACCTGTTGTCCTTGCGAGCCAGATGCTGTCCTGGGCATCAGAGGCATTTGCCAGCAGGAGAAGCAGCATGGCTATCATTGATCGCCGCATTCGCTGAACCTTTTTTTGATTTATGCCCTTAAAGATATGGGATAAATATAAAAGGAGGCCACCTGCAAAAAATTGCATGGTGGCCGTGCTTGCTCATGTGTGCACCCGCAAGTCGTTTATAACGGATATTTGTTATCGTTGATCAGCTTGTCGGCGATCCGGCGTCTGGCGGCCTTGCTGTTGAAAGGGTCGACCTTGGTGAATCGCTTTAACCCCAGCAGCATCATCCGCTGTTCGTCGCCATCGGCGAAGGCGTTGATGGCGTCTTTGCCTGATTTATTGATCCGGTCCGCCGCGTCATAAAGCCAGGTGCGCATGATATCCAGCTCGCAGGCGGCAGCGGCTTCGCCCCGCTGGTCGGATAGCTTCCAGGCCCGCAGCAGTGCGCTCTCGGCCACGAAGGTCTCGATGGCCATGTCGGCGATGTGCATGAGGATCTCCTGTTCGCTTTCGAGCTTCATCATCAGCTTCTGAACGGCGGCGCCGGCCGTCATGAGGATCGCCTTTTTGAAATTCTGGATCGTCTTTTTTTCCTTTGCGAACGGCGTGTCGCCGTCGCTGCCGAATTCCGGGATGCTCATCAGCTCTTTCGAGACGGCCATGGCCGGCCCCATGATATCCAGCCGGCCCTTCATGGCCCGCTTCAGGACCATATCGACGGTGAGCAGGCGATTGATCTCATTGGTACCTTCATAGATGCGATTGATCCGGCTGTCGCGGTAGGCCTTGGAGATGATATATTCGTCGCTGTACCCGTTCCCGCCATGTATCTGTACGCCTTCATCGACCACGAAGTCGAGTATCTCGCTGCCGAATACTTTCAGGATGGCGCACTCGATGGCATATTCTTCGGCTGCGCCCAGCACGGCTTCGTTAAAGGGTTTGCCTTCGGCCGCGAGTCCGACCTCCTTGTCGTCGATCCATTTCGTGGCGCGGTAGAGCGCGCTTTCCGCGGTCCAGATGCGGATGGCGATCTCGGCGAGTTTATCTTTTATCGCGCCGAAATTCGCGATCGGGGTTTTGAACTGTTCGCGTGTTTTGGCATACTGGATGGATGTCGTGGCCGCGCGTTTTGCCCCGCCCACGGCGGCGGCGCAAAGTTTCAGCCGCCCAATATTCAGGATATTGAAAGCGATGATATGTCCCTTCCCGATGTCTCCCAACAGGTTTTCGACGGGGACCTTGCAGTCCTGGAAATACAGTTGCACCGTCGAGGAGCCTTTGATCCCCATCTTGTGTTCTTCGGGACCCTGGGTGAACCCTTCGAACCCGCGCTCGACGATGAAGGCCGAGAATTTGTCGCCGTCGATCTTTGCGAATACGGTGTAGACATCGGCGAACCCGCCATTGGTGATCCAGCACTTCTGGCCGTTGAGGAGGTAATACTTTCCGTCGGCGGACAATTTTGCGGTGGTCTTGGCGCCCAGCGCATCGCTGCCGCTGTTGGGCTCGGTCAGACCATAGGAGCCCTTCCATTCCCCGCTCGCCAGTTTCGGGATATACTTCTTCTTTTGTTCCGGTGTGCCGAAATATAGGATCGGCAGGGTGCCGATGCCCGTGTGGGCCGAGACGCCTACCGAGAACGAAAAACCGCCGCCCAGGCCTTCGTTCACCAGGGTCGCCGTGACGAAATCCTTGCCGAGACCCCCGTATTCCTCGGGCACTGCGGCGCCGAGCAGGCCCTGGTCACCCGCCTTTGCGATCAGCGCGGGCATCAGACCGGGCTCCAATTTGTCGATGCGGTCGATGACGGGAAGTACTTCCGTATCCAGGAAAGCATTGCACATGTCTTTTACCATCTGCTGCTCTTCGTTGAGATCTTCGGGGATGAAGGTCTCAAAAGGGGAGCTCTCCTTTATCAGCCATTCGGCTCCCTTCAGGGTTTGTTTTTTTTCAGTGGACGCACTCATAGAAAACAGTTTTTAGTGTGTGTATAACTCGTGGATCTTATCGAAGATTGTCGTAAACGATCTGCAATACCTCCTTACAGACGTCGATGCGGTCGGTGGGCACTCCTTCCAGCGCCTCATTGAGCGTTGCCTCGGCCAATTGCATCGTCTCCTCCTGCAGCTTCTGCGCCTGGCGGGTCAGGAAGATCAGGTTGATGCGCCGGTCGTGTTCCGAAGGCACCCGTTTCACCAGCTGTTGTTTTTCCAGGTTATCCACCAGGCGGGTGATGCTGGGCTTGTCGCGGAAGGTGGCGCTGCACAGTTCCTGCTGACTTTTGCCGTCCTCTTTCCAAAGATGATAAAGGACGCTCCACTGTTCGATGGTGATCTTCAGTCCCGCGGCGTTGAATTTCTTTTGCAGATTACGGGCGATGGCCGTACTGGCCTTGCCCGTTATAAAACTGTAAAGCTCTCCTCTCTTGAATTGGTTGTTTGGCATACAGTTAGTTAAACAACTAACTAAAAATACACTTTTTTTTGAATTCGCACGAATTATCTTTATTAAATGTCCGGGCATTTTATACACTTTCGGTCTTCGCGGTTTCATTACTACCAGTGGGGTGAGGGGGAGCAGATCCTGTTTGCATTCCATGGATACGGAGAGTCCGGGGCATCCTTTGGTTTTCTGGCGGAGGCGGTCGGTCGTGATTTCACGATCATTGCGCCGGATATGCCGTTCCATGGGAAAACGGAGTGGAATGAGGCGGTCCTTTTTCTCGATCCGCTGGATCTTCGGGCGCTGATGCTGGAGATCGCTTCAGGATTGCCAGGGAGAGAGGAAGGTTGGTGGCTGCTTGGCTACAGCATGGGGGGAAGGGTGGCGCTGGAGCTGTTGGAGCTGGAATATGCCCGCGTCGAGCGCCTGGTGCTGATGGCGCCGGATGGGTTGATCGTCAATCCCTGGTATTGGCTGGCCACGCAAACCGCCGCGGGAAATCGATTTTTCCAATGGACGATGAAGCGGCCCGGCTGGCTGTTCCTGCTGATGCGGGCGGGCAGGCGGTTGGGTCTTGTCAATCCGAGTCTCTTCAAGTTTGCGGCGCATTATATCGATGACGATGCCGTGCGTCAGGACCTCTACCGCCGATGGACGGTGATGCGGGGGTTCCGGCCGCCGCTCGGGTCCATTGCGGGCTGGATCCGGGAATTGAAGATCCCTGTCGTTCTTCTTTATGGCAGCTATGACCGGATCATACTCTCACGGCGCGGCGAGCGGTTCTTGCGTCGTATCGGGCCATCAGGCCGGCTGACGGTGCTGCCCGCCGGGCATGCGATCCTGCAGCCTAAATTCGTGGAAGTCATCGCGAACGCGTTATATTTACCAACCATTTGAGCGGGCTGCTCTTACCGCTCGATCCTGACTATGCTTTTTTCGCTTACGCTTTTCAGCTGTCTGCTTTTTGCCGTCTATGGCGCGCTGATCGCCTGGTATCACCGGGCCTGGCGGACGTTGCCGGTGTTCCGGCCCGATGCGGCCGATTCCCGTACACGGATATCTGTGCTGATCCCGGCGCGGAACGAGGAGAGTACTATCGGGGTTTGTCTTCAGAGTCTCGCGGCCCAGCGGTATCCGCGCGATCTTTTCGAGGTCATTGTGATCGATGATCATTCGGTGGACAGGACGGCTGCGGTCGTGAAGGGTTTTTCCGCCCTGCCGGTCCGTTGTCTTTCGCTCGCGGATCTCGCTTCGGCGGAGACCATTACTTCGCACAAGAAATTTGCCATCGAAACGGGGATTGGGGCGGCTACGGGCGAGTTGATCGTTACCACTGACGCGGATTGTGTCTTCGATGCGGGCTGGCTGTCGACGCTTGCGGACTTTTACGAGCAGCGGGATGCGAAATTCATTGCCGCGCCGGTGCGGATCGGTGGGGGAGGAAATTCCCTTTTGGCGATCTTTCAAAGGCTGGATTTTATAACGCTGCAAGGCATTACCGGGGCGGCGGTTTCCAAACGCGTTCACTCCATGTGTAACGGCGCGAATCTCGCCTATCCGCGGGAGGTTTTCTATTCCGTGGGCGGGTTCGGGGGGATCGACCAGATCCCGTCGGGAGACGATATGCTGCTGATGCATAAGATCTTTTTACAGTATCCCGAGCGGGTGTTTTTTTTGAAGCACCGGCAGGCGATCGTTTCGACCAATCCCGAAACCGGTTGGAAGGGATTTTTTAACCAGCGTATCCGCTGGGCCAGTAAGGCGGACCGGTATGATGACAAGCGTATCTTTTGGGTGTTGTTGCTGGTCTATCTCGTGAATGCCTTGTTCCTGGCGCTGGCTATAAGCGCTTTTTGGAATAGCTGGTGGGGGTTGCTGTTGCTGATCCTGCTGGTCGCAAAGACGATGGTAGAGGTTCCCTTTGTCAGCGATGTCGCGGCCTTTTTCGGGCAGCGCAGGCTGATGGTGTATTTTCCTTTTTTGCAGCCGCTGCATATCACTTATACGCTTATCGCCGGCTGGCTCGGAAAGTTTGGGAGCTATCGGTGGAAGGACCGAAAAATCGTTAAATGAAAGGAAGACAAAACATAGGAGGGCGTCTCCTGCGCAATCCCGGTACGCTCTTCGGGCTCATCGTGATCGGCGTGGCGACATTTGTCGCCGTCACGGGGTACCTGATCGCGCCCGACGGCTCGCCGGATGCCAATCGCATTATCGTAGAGATCGGGGGACGTAAACCGGGGTTCAGGCAGGAGTTTGTGCTGGTTGGGAAGCCGGGGGCGGCCCCGCGGGCGGGGTTCTTTCACCGCCTGTTGTTCGGGCAGGAGGATCGGTATGATCATGTGCCGATCGAAGGCTATGAGAAGAAGGGTGATAGCCTTATCGTGCAAAAATTCGTCGATGAAGGGGTCTATGAGCGAAGGGCGTACCTATTGACGGGACCGCCGGCGATCGAGGTCCGGCGATTTTGGTTGGGCACGGACAAATATGGCCGGGACATCGTCAGCCGGCTGCTCATCGGCGTTCGGGTGAGCCTTGCCGTGGGGATGGTGACCGTGCTCCTGTCGATCAGCGTGGGCGTTGGTCTGGGTGCGCTGGCGGGCTATTTCCGCGGGCGGGTGGACGAGATCATCCTTTGGCTGGTAAATGTCATCTGGAGCATCCCCACCCTCCTGCTGGTGTTTGCGATCATGCTGGTATTGGGAAAAGGATTCTGGCAGGTGTTCGTGGCTATCGGGCTTACGCTATGGGTGAATGTGGCCAGGATCGTACGTGGCCAGGTGCTGGCCGTGCGGGAGCGGGAATATGTCGAGGCGGCGCGGGCGCTGGGTTATTCGCATTCGCGAATCCTTTTCCGGCATATCCTGCCAAATATCATGGGTCCGGTTTGGGTCGTCGCGGCTTCGAATTTTGCTTCGGCGATAGTTATCGAGGCCGGGCTTAGCTTCCTGGGCGTGGGCGTACAGCCGCCGCAGCCCAGCTGGGGATTGATGATCAAAGAGAATTACAACTTCATCATTACGCATAATCCTATGCTGGCGCTGGCGCCGGGCATTGCGATCATGCTGCTGGTGCTGGCCTTCAACCTGTTGGGAAATGGATTGCGGGACGTGTTGGTGGGCTCACGGGCTACCTATTGAATTTTCGCCCATTCGCCCACCCTCTTATGATGGGCCTTCGGCCAGCGGACCCGTGGTCCGCCTTGGTGCGGGTGTGAGATCCGTGGTCCGCTTTGGTCCGGGTGTAGACAGTGAGGGGAGTACTGTTGTGTGGGGACGGGCTATCCGGCGGGGCGGATTATTCTTTGTAGACCTGGACGTTGCGGGTGAAGCTTTCGTCCAGCGAGATAAAGGTCTCGGTGCGTTCGATACCTTTTATCTTTTGTAATTCGTCATGGAGGACAAATCGAAGCTGGTTGATGTCTTTGCAGACGATCTCGGCGAACATGCTGTAGTTGCCGGTGGTGTAATTGAGGCGAACGATCTCGGGGATCTTCTGCAGCTCGCGGGCTACGCTATCATACAGGGAGCTTTTTTCGAGATAGATGCCGATAAAGGCAATAACGTCGTAGCCCAGCTGTTTCAGGTCTACATGCAATTTTGTACCTTTGACGACCGAGAGCTCCTGCAACTTTTTTATCCTGACATGGATCGTACCTCCCGAAACAAATAGCTTTTTCCCCAGCTCCGCGTAGGAGATCTCCGCATTCTCCATCATTTCATGGATGATCTGCAGATCCAATTTGTCGAGATTCAATTTAACAGCCATCTTAAATAGAGTTTTTGAATTTTATCTACACTATAATGCAAATATTTGAATATTTTTGAAAACACAAAAATTTTTATTCAAAAAATGTAAAAGTTTAGGGCATTTCGTTAGTTTTGCTTCAACAACGAATTAGAAAGTTCTTTACCATTGTGGAGTGATGAAATTTGGCAGACATGCCCTCTTGTCTCGGGGGTGGGGAGCCAGGGATAAACATAGTGTAATGCCGGATCCGACAAAAATCGGGTTCGACTGGGGTTGACCACCACACATTGCGCTAGCGCTAACCGCCCCGTGGAGGTTCGAATCCTCCCTCTACAGCAAACCAGTTCAAGGCCCCGCCATCAGGCGGGGCTTTTTTGTTTCCGGGAGCGGGCAAGCTCTGCTTGCCGAAGCGGACGGGAACAAAAAAGCCGGGCGCGACGCGACCGGGCCTTGAGCTGGTTTTAGCCTCTCCCTCGAGGATCGCCGAAGGCAATCCTCCCTGTACAGCGATTTAAAAACACCCCGCCGATGGCGGGGTGTTTTTATTTGGAACCCTTTGGCCTTTTCGCTTTTTTGTCCGCCTGGTGCTGATCGAAAATCAGCCGGAGGAGGGAAAGGGGTTCCATTTCCATGAGAGCTGCCAACCGGAGAAGATCCTTCAAACTAAAATCCTCCACATCGTCGATCAGCCGCGTGAAACGAACGTTGTTGATGCCCAGGTCACGCGCGACGATGGTTTTGGGAATAAAATGAAAGAGGTCCCGGAAGTGGTGGATACGTCCCGCCGATACCATGGGTACGATGAGTTCGTATCTTTTGTCCTTTGCCAACATACTTCAAAGAAAAGAGATAGTTAGCAGTTTTATTAAATTATATACCAATTCTATTGCTAAAAGGACTGAACTTTTGTTTATGGTGGACTAAATAAACCGCGGATTAAATTATACGGTATCTTAATGGGACACAGGCGGATAGTGAAATGTTTTTCCTTAATTTTGGCGACTTTCTATGAATAATAATATCCTTGTTACAGGCGCGGCAGGTTTTATCGGCTCTCACGTTTGCGACCACCTGGTCAATTCCGGTTATTCGATCGTTGCCCTGGACGACCTCTCGGGAGGTTTTGAAGACAATGTAAATCCGGCGTGTACATTTATCCGGGGCTCCATTAATGATGTAGACTTGATCAACCGGCTGTTCGCGGAATATCAGTTTCAATATGTATTTCATCTGGCAGCCTATGCCGCCGAAGGATTGAGTCATTTTATACGGAGGTTCAACTATAATAATAACCTCATCGGGAGCATCAATCTGATCAATGCGTCGGTCAATACCGGATCGGTAAAGTGTTTTGTCTTTACCTCTTCCATAGCCGTGTACGGGAAGAACCAGCTGCCGATGACGGAAGAACAGACTCCGCTTCCGGAAGATCCGTATGGCATTGCCAAATTTGCGGTGGAAATGGACCTAAAGGCGGCACATGAGATGTTCGGCCTGAATTATGTCATCTTCCGTCCTCACAATGTGTATGGAGAGCGCCAGAATATCGGCGATCCCTATCGCAATGTCGTTGGGATCTTTATGAACCAGATCATGCAGGGGAAGAAATTGACCTTGTTTGGAGACGGAATGCAGACCCGGGCATTCAGCCATATCGACGATGTCGCTCCGATCATTGCGGCAAGCATCGAGAACAATTCGGCTTACAATCACACTTTCAACATCGGGGCGGACGTCCCGTATACGGTAAAAGAACTGGCGACCATCGTTTGCGACTGTTTCGGGGTTTCGGAGCAGCTGGTTTTCCTGGAGGCAAGGAACGAGGTGCTTCATGCCTATTCGGATCACAGCAAAGTGAAGGGCTATTTTGGTCACCTGATCAAGGATATCACCTTGCGGGACGGAATAAAAAGGATGGTCGAGGATGCCAGGGCGAAGGGTCCCAGAACCGGTAAGAAATTTGAGAATATCGAAGTCCTCAGGAACATGCCTCCGGCCTGGACGAAACTCATTTAGCCGAATATGGATCAGCAATTTCCTTCGATTTCCGTTGTCATCCCTGTCAGGAATGAGGCAAAAAAGATCGCCGCATGCATAAATGGCATTCTCTCTCAGACCGTGCCGGTAAAGGAGATCATCGTGGTCGATTCGGGCAGTACGGATGGAACCCTCGAAATCCTGGAACGATATGAGCTGGTTCGGGTCATAAAGATCCCTTCTTCCGAGTTCAATCATGGACTAACCCGGAAGCTTGGTGTGGAGGCAGTCACCTCCGAATTTGTGCTGCTCACCGTAGGCGACGCTGTTGCCACCAACGATCGCTGGATCGAGACGCTGTTATCCGGTTTTACGGATGAAAAGGTTGCCGGCGTTTGCGGTTTACAGGTGATCCCACATGATGTCGACAAGAACCCCATTGCCTGGTACAGGCCGGTGGATGCCCCGCGTGAAATAAGATATTCTTTTCCCGATCCTGAAGATTTCAACAAGCTTGATCCGGACAGGCAAAGGGAAGTTTGCGGATGGGATGACGTCACTGCCTTGTACCGGCGGGAAGTTCTTTTGAAGCTGCCATTCCGTAAGACAACATTTGCAGAGGACGCCCTGTGGGCAAAGGATGCGCTTTTGGCGGGGTATACGCTGGTGTTCAATTCCGCAGCTACTGTATACCATTATCATAGCCAGAACGAAGAATTCACCTTTAAGAAATCATTTACTCTCCACTATCATTTTTTTAAATTCTTTGGACAGCGGCCGGCCATACCGGTGGTCACTGTAAGGCAAAAGTTGTCAAGGGTGAAGTTGCTTTTGCAGGCGGGTAGCATTCCCTGGACGCAGAAATGGCACTGGTATAAATACAACCGGGCCTTAGACCGGGGCACGATCGCCGCCGCGAGGAAGTTCAATGAAGCAATTGCCGCGGGCGAGGCCCACCTCGATGAGGTCCATTCGAAGCTTTGCGGAACTCCACCCATCCCGAGTAAGAATTAAGGATAGCGCGCACTTTAATGGGAATCCCTTACAATATCCTAAGGGCCAGGGCCGTTATATCCCTGACCTATATTCGTGAAAAAAGCCCTTACCATAGCCTGGCTGTTGTTGATCTTCAGCGGCATAGCGTGTATCTTTTGGTATAACGACTGGAAATACAGCCTCCCAACGCCCGTCCCCAGCGCCTATCATCCGGTCCCGACAGGCGCCTATGTCGACCTGGCGTCCAAACTGCCGGTCCGTCAGAACAAACCGGTGTTTCTCCATTTTTTCAACCCCGACTGTCCCTGCTCCCGCTTTAATATTCCATATTTCAAGACGTTGGTCAAAAAATACGGTGATAAGATCAGCTTCGCCGTCGTCGTGCTGAACAATGATGACTATACGGCGGCGGAGATAAAACATAAGTTCGACCTGGACATCCCGGTCTCCTTCGACTCCACCCTGGCCGCAGCCTGTGGGGTTTACAGCACTCCGCAGGCCGTCCTGCTGGATGCAAATCATCGCTTATACTATCGGGGTAACTATAACAAGAGCAGGTATTGTACGGATCCAAGAAGCAACTATGCTCAAATGGCGGTGGATTCCTTTTTCAGCAACGTACCGCGACCCCTCTTTGCCGGATATGCCTTAAAAGCATACGGGTGCCAACTGCCGGGTTGCACAAAAAAATAGCCAATGGTCTCCCAACAAACATATCAGTCCTTACATGACGCTTTCCTGCTGCAGGTGAAGTTGAAGTCGGACCGGCTGATGAACTATTTCCTGGCCGGCTTTTTTCTATGCGGCCTCATGCTTGCGCTGTTTTACGATACCTGGCTGGTCGCCGTCGGCATCGGAAGCCTGTCTTTGATCGCCTACTACTCCACCAAACTGCTGTTGCCGGACACCGATGCCTACCAATACATGGTAAGCGGGGTATTCGGACTATTCATGGCCCAATTCATTTACCAGATGCATGGGTTATTCGAAATGCATTTCATCGCCTTTATCGGCAGCGCGATCCTCATCACTTACCAAAATTGGAAATTGCAGATCCCCCTGGCGGCACTGGTCATCGTCCATCATGCCAGTTTCGGTTATCTGCAATACATAGGATATGACAAGGTCTATTTTACCCAGCTGGATTATATGACCCTGCAGACTTTTATTATCCATGGAATCCTGGCCACCATCGTATTCTTCATCTGCGGCCTGTGGGCTTATCAAATGAAGCTCCTAAACGAACGACAGATCCAGCAGACCTACGATATGGGCCGTTACCAGGAGGAACAATTACAGCGCAAGGCGCTCCTCCGGTCGAATGAGGATTTGAAAAAATCCAACAAGGAGCTCGACAGCTTCGTCTATAGTGTTTCGCACGACCTCCGGGCGCCATTGTCCTCCATGCTGGGGGTCATTGGACTCTGCGAGATGCGGGAGATGGACCCTTTTATGCAGAAGAACGTTTCCCTGTTGAAGACCAGCGTCAGGAAGCTGGACGGCTTTATTATGGATATCCTGGACTACTCCCGGAATGCGAGACTGGACATGCATCTGCAGGAGATCCATTTCGACGAAATGCTGACGGATATTTTCGGCAACCTGAAGTTCATGTGCACGGACGATCAGAAAAAGGTGGATATCCGGCTGGCGGTACGCAACGGCATTCCTTTTTATTCGGATAAAAGCCGCCTCAGCATTATTCTCAATAACCTGATCTCAAACAGTATCCGGTATCAAAACCCCGAAGTCGCCGATCCGTTCGTCGAGATCCAGGTCGAGGTCTCGGAAACCGGGGCAGATATCCTGGTCAGAGACAATGGTATTGGGATCGCCGAAGAAAACCAGGGGAAGGTTTTTAACATGTTCTACCGGGTCTCGAACAAGTCGGCAGGGTCCGGGCTAGGACTATATATCGTCAAGGAGGCCGTAGAAAAGCTGGATGGAGTGATCCGGCTCGATTCCGAGACCGGCAAGGGCACTCAATTCAGTATCCGGCTGCCCAACCTGGCTCATTCGCGTTTCGTTAAACAACAACCCCAGTCATAAACCTATGGACTATAAATACAAGAATGTAATGGTGGTGGACGATAATCAAATCGACCTGTATATCGCCGAAATGGTCATGCTGACCACCCGGTTTGCCGAAAAGGTCATCTGCGTCGGGTCGGCGAGAGAAGCGCTGGAGTACCTCCGTCCGCTCGACGAGTCCTCCGACGGCCTTCCCACCCTGATCTTCCTCGATATCAATATGCCCGAGATGACCGGTTTTGACTTCCTCGAGGAATACCGGCGGCTTCCCGACAATATCCGAAAGAAATGCATCATTATGATGCTCACCACCTCGTTGGATGAGCAGGACCGGAAACAGGCCGAAGACAATGAATTTGTCAAACGGTTCCTGAACAAGCCGCTGGACCGGGATAAGCTCGCTCAATTGATGTAGGAACCCCGGAGCGCCGACAAGGCGCTTTTTCGTAATTTTGTCGCTTCATATGGGCCAGAAAAAACTCATCCGCTTTGAAGCGATCAAATCCTTTCCCAATGTCTTACAATATCCCGAGGGGATGGCGGGTCAATGGGGGACATTTTTCAAGAATGATCACCCGCTGACACTCGAGCTGGCCTGTGGCAAGGGGGAGTATACGGTGGGGCTGGCGCGGATGTATCCCGATCGGAATTTCCTTGGAGTCGATATGAAGGGCAACCGCATCTATATCGGCGCGAAGCGGTCGCTCGAAGGGAATTTGACCAATGCGGCCTTTCTGCGTACGCATATCGACAAGATCGCGACCTACTTCCGGCCGGGCGAGGTAAGCGAGATCTGGATGACCTTCCCCGATCCGCAGCTGCGGAAATCCAGGGCCACCCGGCGGCTTACACATCCGCGTTTTCTCCGGCTTTATCAACAGATCCTTGCGCCGGGCGGGATCATCCACCTCAAGACCGATTCGCCGGTGCTGTATACGTTTACCAAATGGGTGATCTCCATGTATGGGCTGCGCCTGTTGGAGGATATCGAGGATGTCCACGCGGGTGATCCCGGGCCAGAGCTGCGGATCACGACCCATTACGAGGCTCTTGATATCGCGCAGAGCAAGCGTGTCCACTACCTATCTTTCCGCTTGCCTGCCGAGCCACTGCCCGACCTGGATGCGCAGCTGTTGACGCGGATAAAGGAGGAAGAGCCGACGCCCGAGACACCCCTGCGGCCGGCGAGGATCCATACAAAAAAGCAAGAAGATGCCGCTGACTGAGGGAATCGATTATTACTATAACGAGCAGGGGTTGATGGTCCTGACGGAGAAATATCTACTGGAACGGGGTTATTGCTGTGGCAATGGCTGCCGGCATTGCCCCTACGAATATGAAGCTGTCGGCGAGCCGCGCCGGTCCCAGCTGCTCGCTCAAAGAAAAGAAAATGACAACACGTGACGAATCCTTCTTCGACCTGGTCCACGCCGTTGCGCGGGAGATCCCCAAAGGTCGTGTGACCTCTTATGGCGCCATCGCCGCGGCGTTGGGAACGCGGTTGTCCGCGCGGATGGTAGGCTGGGCGTTGATCTCTGCGCATCATGCCCAACCGCCTGTCCCGGCGCACCGTGTCGTCAATCGAAAGGGATTGCTGACGGGGAGGCATCATTACCATCCGCCGGAGCGGATGCAGCAATTGCTGGAACAGGATGGGGTTGTCGTCAGGGACAACCAGGTAGTGGATTTCGAGCGATTGTTTTGGGATCCGCTAAAAGAGCTCTAATAGTACGGGCTGATCATCACATATACCACGACGCCGGTGATCGCGACATACAACCACAGCGGCCAGGTGATCTTCGCCAGCTTGCGATGTTTGTCAAATTTCTGCTGGTAGGCGCGTTGCATGGTAAAGAGGACGAAAGGGATGATAATGCCCGAGAGCAGGATATGCGAGGAGAGGATAAAATAATAGACATAGCGCCATGACCCGGCCTGTTGCTTTTCAGCATCGCTCAGCAGGCCGTCATGGTTGAGGTCGCCGAAACGGGTCGAAGGGTTGGTGGCGTGATAGATGACATAGGAGACGAGGAAGACGGCGCTTAGGATCACCGCGGTCCAGTTGGCGCGGCGGTGCGCCGCGACCTGGCCATGGCGGATAAAATAAAGGCTGGCCAGCAGCAATATCGCCGTGCTGCTATTGAGGATCGCATGAAACAGCGGCAGGGAGTGGGTGTTGAAGCCCAGGTCGATCTTCGCCTGGGGACCGAGGATAAGGAATGCCACCGCGGCGGGGATCGCGATCGAGACGATGATGATCGCCCTGGTATAATTCTTTTTTGTCAAAGGAACATTTGGGTTCATACACTACGATAGTTTCTTCTTGTTAAAATATACTACAGCGGCAATCGTCCCCAGTAGAATCAGGATGATCGGTACGACCAGGGGTTTCAATTCGTCGAAGGCGGTGGACTTGCGCTTCTTGTCTTTCTCCAGCATGATAAAGACGATATCGTCGCCGAGCCTGGCCATAGCGGCCGTGTCGGTGCCGTGATAGTAGCCGCGGATCACGCGGTCCTTATCGAGCAGGGCTACATAGTCGGTATGGACGAAATTGGAGTCCACGCTGACGCTGTCCTGCAGGCCCAGTTTCAGCTCGTTCAGTGCGAAATCATAGATGGTCTTTTTGGGACCGGTGAGCATCCACCAGACGTCCGAATTGACGCCGTAGCGATCGGCATATCGCTTCATTACGGGCGGCGAGTCGTGTTCGGGATCGACGGTAAGGGAAATGAACTTCACAAACGTGGTGTCAACGCGCTTACTATAGTCTTTTAGCTTTAGCGCATCCTGCAGGTGCCGCATATTGCGGGTCAGGATCGGACAGATGCTGGCGCAGTGCGTAAAGAAGAAGTCGATGATGATGACCTTCCCTTTCAGGGAATCGAGGGAGACGGTATCGCCCAGCTGGTTCTGCAGCCGGATATTGGCGACCTTGTGCCAGATGGTGTCGTTGATCTCCTTGCCGTCCTTCATGCGGGTGACGACCGAATCGGGGAAATAGTGTCCCGGCATCGCCACACCATATTGTCGGGCCACCAGGTAAAAGCCGAGGGGTATCACGACCGCGATACAGACGGCCAACCAGCCTTTCTTATTCATTCCACAAAGTTAAGGGGCCGTCGCCGAAGGCGACGGCCCCTTGAAGATTTATTCGGGAGAGCCGGGCTTAACGGCTGGAGTTTCGCGTTCGCCACCTTCGGGGGCGACCTTTTTGTCATTCTGTTCCAGCTGGTATTTGTCATAGCGGTTACGCAGTTCCCGGTAGGAGTTACCATCGGAAACGAAGGCGATGACGAACCAGACGAAGAGGAGCGCAGGCACCGCGATGGTCATGATCATATTCTTGATCTCATGACGGAGGTGCATGAACTCGGCGATGATATAGAAGGCCTTGGCGCAGGTGAGGATCAGGTAGACGCCGTTGAGGACGTATTTGGGCGGGAATCCTGTTTTTAGGTGGATGGTAGCCAGTAAGAGCTCTACCATCGTGATCCCGAGCAGGATCCAGAAGGTGCGCCAGATCGGCCTGGTGTCGAACTGGGCGTGTGCGTTATCGTGACCGTGGCTCGTAGTGGTATCGACGTTTGACATATCAATCAGTTTAGATGTGTTAGAGTAAGTAGAAGCAGGTGAACACGAATACCCATACCAGGTCGACGAAGTGCCAGTAGAGACCGGCCTTCTCAATCATCAGATAGTGGCCTCGCCGGGCGAAGTCGCCGCGAAGGTTCTTGATCAGCATAATGCAATTGATCACCACCCCCGAGAATACGTGGAATCCGTGGAAACCCGTAATAGTAAAGAAGAAGTTGGTAAAGTTGGTAGAAGCCTTTGATCCGTTGATGTTGGGGAAAGGATTCCGGCCCCACCAGGCGCCTTCACCGTGGAGGTGCGTCCATTCCCAGGCCTGGCAGCCGAGGAACATCAGGCCGCCGATGATGGTCAGGATCATATAGAAGGTCACCTTTTTCTGATCGCCGGCATGGCCTGCGGCTACCGCGAGTACCATTGTTACCGAGGACATGATCAGGATAAAGGTCATCAGGCTCACAAATACCAGCGGAAGATGCAAGCCGCCCATGAGCGGGAAGGCGCGGAAGACCTCATTGGGATCTGGCCAGCTGTTGCTCGAAAACCGGATCGTGCCATAAGAGATCAGGAAAGCACCAAAAGTAAAGGCATCGCTCATCAGAAAATACCACATCATCAGTTTCCCATACTCTACGTTGAAGGGGCTTTTCCCGCCACTCCACCATTTCTGACCTGCCGGTATTGCTTGTGCCATGTTGAGATTTTAGTTGATTTGCAAATTTATTTAAACAATACTTATTTCCTATTCCTATTTAATCGCCATAAAGAAAATGAACAGATAGAGCCAGAGCAGATCGACGAAATGCCAGTAGGTGCTCATGATCTCTACGGGTACGCTGTCATAGCTGCGTGTCTTTGTCGCATAGGCTTTCAATACCATCACCAGCAGCGGAACGATCCCGCCCATTACGTGTACCGCGTGAAGGCCTGCGATGATGTACAAGAACTGCCCTCCGCCCGATCCGTGGAAGTTGATCCCCGAATCCCAGATGGTGCGGAAACCTACCCATTGCAACAGCACAAAAACGATCCCCAGCACGGCCGTTACGCTCATCAGGTTGCGGTAGCGAAGCATCTCCCGATGCTTAAAAGACTTCAGGGCCATCTGGATGGTGAGGCTGCTGAGCAGGATCACCGCCGTCGAGTACCAGAAGGCTTTTGGGATGAAGAAGCTGGTCCACCCCGGCTGGTCGCGCTTTACGACATAGGCGCTGGTCAGCCCGGCAAACATCATGATGATGCTTCCCAATGCCACCCATAACGTGAATTTATGGGGATGTATTTTCTTTCTCTGTTCGTTCACAATTTCCATAATTAACTCGCTCACGCACTTTTATTTGCCAGCAGCGCCAATAATACCACAGGAAGGTAGATATAGCTGCTGAACATCACTCTTCTCGCCGCTTTCACGGTCATTTCTCTATATAGTCGAACGCACTGCGCCACCATTGCCAGGTTGGCGACCGTCACGATCACCAGGCCGACGAGGCCGCTCATGCCGCCGTTCTCGCCGCCGACGAAGTAGGGCAGAACCCCGACCGGGATCAGCAACAGCGAGTAGATGATGGCCTGGATGGCGGAATATTTTGTCGGCCCTTCGTTGGACGGCAGCAGCTTGAAACCGGCCGCGGTATAGTCCTTGTGTGCAATCCAGGCGATCGCCCAGAAATGGGGGAACTGCCAGAAGAATTGCAGTGCGAAAAGGACCCAGCCGCCGATCGACAGATCGTCATTCCCTGCCGCCCAGCCGATCAGGCAGGGGAGGCTTCCGGGGATGGCGCCCACCAGCACGGAGATGGAGCTGACCTTTTTCAGCGGCGTATAAACGAACGCATAGAGAAAAAGGCTGAAGGCTGCCAAGGCTGCCGTGAGGAAGTTGAAGTGCCAGAGCAGCAGGATGCCACCGATGCCCGCCAATACGGCGAAGGTCCCGGCTTCCTGGGTGCTCATCCGGCCGGCCGCGACGGGACGGTTGGCCGTCCGCTTCATCAGCGCATCGGTATCCTTCTCGACGACCTGGTTGATCGTGTTGGCGCTGGCCGTGACCAGCATGCCGCCGAGAAAGAAGAGGCCGATGGACGCCCAATCGAATTCCTTTACTTTCGGCGCCAGCAAATAGCTGATCAGGGCGGAGAACACGACCATGAAGCTAAGGTTGAACTTGATCAGCAGTTTGTAATCCTGCAATTTGCCGGCAAATGTTAAAGAACTCGGTTGCTTCACGGTCTCCTCCATCAATTCATTATTTGTTCGATGCCCTGGTTTTTGCCAGGGCATCGAAAGCTTATTACTAGTGTGCACTCTCGTTGGCGCCCAGCGGCTCGGTCTGGGGGATGAAATCCCTGCCGTCCTTGGCGTAGTCATAAGGCCAGCGATGTACTTCGGGGATATCGCCGGGCCAGTTGCCGTGTCCGGGCCGGATCGGCGCAGTCCACTCGAGCGTGGTCGAGTTCCACGGGTTACGGTTCATCACCCTTCTGCCCTTGAAGATGGAGTAGAAGAAATTGAAGACGAACAGCAACTGCACCGCAAAGGTGATAACGGCTACCGTGGAGATGAACCGGTTCAGGCCTCCGAACTGGTTGAAGGAGATCCACTGCGTGTAATCCAGATACCGGCGGGGCATCCCTGCCAGGCCTTCGTAGTGCATCGGCCAGAAGATGAGATAGGCGCCGGCCAGGGTGATCCAGAAGTGGATATAGGCCAGCGTATTGTTCATATAACGACCGTACATTTTGGGGAACCAGTGATAGATGCCGCAGAACATTCCGAGCACACCCGACACACCCATAACGATGTGGAAGTGAGCGATGACGAAGTAGGTATCGTGCAACTGGATATCCAATGTAGAGTTACCGAGAAAGATACCGGTCAGACCACCGGAGATGAACGTGCTCACAAAGCCGATGGCGAAGAGCATGGCCGGAGTGAAGCGGATATTGCCGCGCCAGAGCGTCGTGAGCCAGTTGAACACTTTGATCGCGGAGGGAACGGCGATCAGCAGGGTCAGCAGAACGAAGACCGAACCGAGGAAAGGGTTCAGACCCGTTACGAACATGTGGTGCGCCCATACCAGGAACGCGAGGATCGCGATGGCGAACAGCGAGCCGACCATGGCCATATACCCGAAGATGGGTTTGCGGGCATTGACGGACATGACCTCGGATACCAGGCCCATTGCGGGGAGAATAATGATGTATACTTCAGGGTGGCCAAGGAACCAGAACAAGTGTTGGTAGAGGATCGCGCTACCCCCTTCGTTGGGAAGGGCCTTATTGGTCTCGGTCAGGAAGATGTCGGAAAGGTAGAAGCTGGTGCCGCCGTGACGGTCGAACAGCAACAGGATAAAGCCGGAGAGCAGGACCGGGAAGGACAGAACGCCGAGAACGGCCGTGAAGAACAGCGCCCAGATGGTGAGCGGCAGGCGGGTCATGCTCATCCCTTTGGTACGCATATTCAGGATCGTCGAGATATAGTTCAGGCCGCCGAGCAGGGAAGAGACGACGAACAGGGCCATGGAGATGATCCAAAGGTCCATACCGGTCTTCGATCCCTCGGATGCGTCACCAAGGGCGCTCAATGGGGGATAGGAGGTCCATCCGCCGCTGGCCGGGCCGGTAGCGATGAAGAGCGAGGAGAGCATCACGATGCTGGCGAGCAGGAAGAACCAGTACGAGAGCATGTTGAGAAACGGCGACGCCATGTCGCGGGCGCCGATCTGCAGGGGGATCAGGAAGTTCGCGAAGGTTCCGCTCAATCCCCCCGTCAGCACGAAGAACACCAGGATGGTACCGTGCATGGTCACCAGGGCGTAATAGAATTCCGGTTGGATCTGGCCGCCCTTTGCCCACTGGCTCCCCAGGATGTCTTCGAGGAACTGGAAGTGTGCGTCGGGGTACCCGAGCTGCAGCCGGAACAGCACGGACATCAACCCGCCAATGATCGCCCAGATCATCCCCGTGATGAGGAACTGCTTGGAGATCATCTTGTGGTCCTGGCTGAACACATATTTCGTAATAAACGTCTCCTTATGGTGGTGAACGCCATGCTCGTCATGATGCGCCTCGTGTGTTGTTACCACCTCTGGATGTCCGTGTAGGGTTGCTTCGTTGCTCATGTTCAATATTTTTTAATCGGATACGCCTTAGTTTTTTGCAGTGGTTTTGGTGGAGTCGGCCGGGGCGGTTGCGGCAGGAGCGGCCTTATCGCCCATGACCATCACATAGTTGGGTTTCTGCTTGGCCAGCCAGAGCCGGTACTCTTCGTTCGATACCACTTTGATAACCCCGCGCATGGTATAGTGACCCTTCCCGCACATCTGGTCGCAGGAAATTTCGTATTCGAAATCGGGATTACCCAGCTTTTTCTTCATTTCCTCGGTGGTGAACTTGGGCGTGAACCACAAGGTCGTCGGTGTGCCGGGTACGGCATCCATCTTCTGACGGAAGTATACGAGACCTACGTCATGGATCACGTCGCGGCTGCCGATGATCAGCTTTACAGGGCGGTTGACCACGCAATACATTTCATTGTTGACGACGACGTCGTCGTGCGTATTGGCGTCATCCCAGATGAGGCCGAGGGAGTTGTTGTCCTTATCGCTGATGTTCTGATAGTATTTCTTGCCGAAGGTCGCGTCGTGACCGGGGTAGCGGAAGATCCAGCCGAACTGTTTGCCGGTGACCTCGATCTGCAGGGCGTCCGCGGGAGCTTCGCCGGTGATGCGGAACCAGTAGAAGAGACCGAAGCCGACCAGCACGGTAAGGGCGATGGCGGGAACCACGGTCCAGACCACTTCCAGCCGGTTGTCATGGGGAAAGTAGTGCGCCTTTCTCTTTTCGGAATACTGGTATTTATAGGCGAACCAGAACAGCAGGATCTGGGTGATGACAAATACGACGCCCGTGATGGCGATGGTAATATAGAGCATCCTGTCGATCTCTTCGCCGTGCTTGGAAGCAGACTCGCCGAGGATCTTGCCCCGATAGAGCTCGTTGCAATAGTAGACACCGATGAGCCCCAGTACAAGAAAGGCGATCATCAGGAAGCCGTTGATGCGGTTATGCTGCTCGAAGTTCTTCTTCTCTCCCTTCAGAACGCCCACATACTCGCTTGCCTTTGCTATCTGGAAGGTGATCAGGAAGCCTAACAACAGGATCAGTAACAGAAAAAGAGTTGACATGATAGTTAAACAAGTTTTAAGTATGGTGGATAATACTTTCTTTCAGGAAAGGATGGTTTTTTGCCAGCAGGGGGTACTTGCTCAATACTTGTCCGGTCTGCCACATGATCAATCCTACGAAGCCCAGTGCGATGCCGAAGTCAAAGAGGTTGAGGGGCACGTGGTCGGGGGAGATATGTTCGGCCGGGAAGACCATCTGGTAAAAATCCAGCCAGTGACCAAAGATCAAAAGTACGGACATAAAAGTTACCGTGGCGTAGTTGCGCTTAGAGGCCCGGGTCATAAAGATCAGCAACGGGCATACAAAATTGATTATCAAGTTCAAATAGAATATCCCGGCATAAGCCCCGTTAAGGCGGGGTTGAAAATAGACGGTCTCTTCAGAGATGTTCGCGTACCAGATCAGCATGAACTGGTCGAACCAGACATAGGTCCAGAAGATCGAGAAGGCGAACATGAACTTACCAAGGTCGTGCAGGTGTTCCTGGGTTACATATTCCAGGTAGCCCTGGTTCTTGAGATAGATAACGAAGATTGTGATCAGTGCGAGGCCACCGACGAAGGTGCCGGCGAAGGTGTACCAGCTGTACATCGTGGAGAACCAGTGTGCGTTGAGGCTCATCAGCCAGAGCCAGGGGGTGACCGAGGCGACGGTGAGACCGAACCAAACGATGAACAGTGCCGACCAGATCGAGTTCTTAAAGATGTATTTCTTGCCTTCGGCGACGTTGAGCGGGGTGTTGTCAATGCTGCGGGAGATCTGGCGGAGTTTCCAGCCGAGGAAGATCCAGAGGCCGATGGTCAGGATCGACCAGACCAGGAAGAAGGGGACGCTGAGGAAGCCGCTCTTTCCGTTCAGGACGGCGTCTTTTGCTACATGGTCGCGATCGAGCCATTCATAGATAGCTGATTTCCCACCGAATATCAAACAGAGGAAGATAATGAAGGTGATGATGCCGAGCGGGATCGTGCAGGCGGCGATGGCTTCGGTCACCCGGCGGAAGGCGAGTTGAAAGCCAGCCATTGCCAGGGTAGTAGCGGCGAATAAGAACATGGCGGCGTTGACGATCAGCAGGAAATAGACGCTGTTCTGCAGGAGGGCAGCCCAGAAGCGCGCGCCCTGGTTATCGTGACCGTACAGCACGAATCCGATGATCAGGGACAGCACACCGACGCCCATTAACCCCAATGACCATTGCTTGTATCGGCCGGGTATCTGAAAATGTTCTTTAATGGATGACATTCAACAATGTATTTAAAAGAGAAAAAATTATTTTTTTGCGACTGTGTCGACGATCGTGGCTCCGCTCTCTTTGCTGGCGGCGGGATGCGATGCTGCCTGCTTCGACTTTATATACGATATCACCATCCAGCGACGCGTCGTGCTCAGCTGGGAAGCATAGCTGCCCATCTTGTTCTTGCCGTAGGTGACCGAATAATACATCTGTCCTTCGGGCATGGACTCATACCGTGGGTCGCCCACGAGGGTCGCCGGTTTGGAGGGGAAGGGACCGTCGCCGCCTTTGTAAAGCGGGCCGTTGCCGTCCAGCTTGGGTCCATGGCAGATAGCGCAGTTGACCAGGTAAAGCCGCTCTGCTTCTACCGTGTCCATGGAGGTAAGGGGGTTCTTCACCGCCTTCGATGCGACGTAGTTGGTGCTGTCGCCGGGTGCGTCTTTGGCGATCAGGAAGGGCAGGAGCTCGCCGCGCTTGATCGTACCTGCCACGGGGACATTGCTGAAATGGATGCCCTGCTTCAGCAGTTCCGCCTTTTGCTCTTCGGTCGTCGCATAGGTCTCATACGCCCGGCTATAGGCCATATCCGGCATATAGATCTTTCCCGGCTCGCGCTGGATGCCGCCGCAGCTGATGACGCCCGTTGCCGCAACTACTACTATGGATGATAAGATGATGAGTTTTTTCATAATGCTATTCTTAGGCTCTTAGGCTAACGTTGCTCCTTTGTGTTCGAATGGGGTTTTGTCTTTGTCATAGCGACCCAGCCACCAGCCGGTCTCGGCGACCTGGGTGTTGATGCCGGTAGCACCGGCGCCCTGCAGGAAGGCCTTGATCTCTTCTTCGTTGCTTTTTTCCGTGCATTCGACCACCATGGTGAACTGATCGTCGGTGCTGCGGAGGTTGAAGTGGTGCTTCCGGACGAAGGGGGCCATCTGGCAGATGTAGAGGAACGTGAGGAACATCCCGACTGCGGAGAACAAAACGGTCAGCTCGAACGTAATAGGTATCCACGCCGGCAGATCGAAGTGCGATTTACCGCCGATGTTGACGGGCCAGTCGCTATTGAAGACCCAACCGATGCCGCTCAGGGCGGTGGTGGTACCCGTGATGCCATAGATAAAGCCGGCCGTATGCAGGCTGGTTTCCCTCAACCCCAGCGCATGGTCCATCCCGTGAATGGGCATGGGCGTATAGACGTCATGGATCTTATATCCTGCGGAGCGAACCTTTTTTATCGCAGGGAAGAGCACCTCTTCGTCCGTAAAAATGCCTACAACAAATTTTTTAACTGCCATACTATTTAGCTTTTAATGCGCATGTGCGTATTGATGTGCAAATTCTTCGACCGGTTCCTCTTCCAGCTTACCCATATTGTCTTTGTAGGATTCGCCGGATTTCTTCAGGATATGCTTGATCTCCGCGATCGCGATGACGGGGAAGAATTTCGAGAACAGGAAGTAACAGGTAAAGAACAGCCCGAAGGTTCCGATGTAGAAACCTATTTCCCAGATGCTCGGAGCGTAATAGGTCGCCCAGCTGGAGGGAAGGTAGTCGCGGTAGATCGAGGTGACGATGATCACGAACCGTTCGAACCACATCCCGATGTTCACGATCACGGACATGAAGAAGGTGACGGTGAGGTTGCGGCGCATCTTGCGGAACCAGAAGATCTGGGGCGAGAGTACGTTACAGCCCATCATCAGGTAGTATGCCCAGCCGTAGGGGCTGAAGATGTTGACGCGGTTTTGAGCAAAGGCCCAGCTTTCAAATTTATTCTGTCCGTACCAGGAGACGAACAGTTCGGTGAGGTAGGCGATACCTACGATCGAGCCGGTCAGCACGATGACCTTGTTCATCACCTCGATATGTTCCAGCGTGATGTATTCTTCCAGCTTCAGCACCTTCCGGCTGACGAGCAGCAGGGTCTGAACCATCGCGAATCCGGAGAAGATGGCGCCTGCGACAAAGTAAGGGGGGAAGATGGTGGTATGCCAGCCCGGGATGACGGAGGTAGCGAAGTCGAAGGATACTATGGTATGTACCGAAAGAACCAGCGGGGTACTCAGACCTGCCAGAACGAGGGACAGGGCTTCATGCCGTTGCCAGTGTTTGGTGGAACCCGTCCAGCCGAAGGAAAGAACGCCATACATCAGCTTGCGCCACTTTACTTTTGCCCGGTCGCGGACGGTGGCGATGTCGGGGATCAGACCCGAATACCAGAAGAGCAGCGAAACGGTAAAGTAAGTAGAGATCGCGAATACGTCCCACAGAAGGGGAGAGTTGAAGTTGGGCCAGAGAGGACCGCGGGTGTTGGGATAAGGCATGATAAAGAAGCACAACCAAACGCGACCCATGTGCCAGATCGGGAACTGGCCCGCGCACATAACGGCGAAGATGGTCATGGCCTCGGCTGCGCGGTTCACCCCTGTACGCCAGCCCTGACGGAACAGCAGCAAGATGGCGGAGATCAGGGTTCCGGCGTGACCGATACCGACCCACCAGACGAAGTTGGTGATATCCCAACCCCAACCGATGGTCCTGTGAAGGTTCCACTGGCCCACACCGTAGATCACCTGTTCGGTGACGGACCAGACGCCGAATAAAAGACACGCTACGCTGATCAGGAAGCCGATCCACCAGAGTTTGGACGGGGCCGCTTCGATGGGCCGCACAATGTCTTCCGTAACCTGGTGATAATCCTTCTGACCTACAACCAGCGGTGTTCTTGTTTGTGATTCGTATCTTAAAGGAGCTGCCATAATATGTTGAGCTTTTTGCTTCTTGTTGATATTGTTTCTTTCCTACGAATGCTTTTCTGCCGATGCTTCTTCCTTTTTCTCTTCGCCTGCGCCGTAAGCGACTTCCGTATGGCGAACCCTTGCCAGGTAATTGACATTGGGTAAGGTGTGGAGTTCTTCGATGACGTAGTACAGCCGGTCCATGTTCTCGGCACGGGTCGTGCTGATGTTGGTCTTGCTATTGTTGACGTTACCGAAGACGATCGCGTTCGTCGGGCAGGCCTGCTGGCAGGCTGTCTGTGCATCGCTGTCTTCGAACACGCGATTTTCTTTCTTGGCCTTTAGCTTACCATCCTGCAGACGCTGTACGCAGAAGCTGCACTTTTCCATGACACCGCGGCTGCGGACCACGACATCGGGGTTGAGCACCATCCGGGTCAGATCGTCGTTCATCTGGAAGACGGCCGGATCGAGCTTGCCGACGGTTTTCTGATCCTGGTTGTTCGGGAAGCTATCGGCGCCGGTGTAGTCGGCCCAGTTGAAGCGGCGAACTTTATAAGGACAGTTGTTGGCGCAGTAGCGGGTTCCGATACAACGGTTATAGGCCATCTGGTTCAGGCCTTCCGAGCTGTGGTTGGTTGCGTTGACCGGGCAAACGTTCTCGCAGGGTGCGTTGTCGCAGTGCTGGCAGAGCATCGGCTGGAAGATCACCTGTACGTCTTCGGCGCTGTCCAGGTTGTTGGTCGGCGTAGTGTAGTACCGGTCGATCCGGAGCCAGTGCATATCGTGGTAGCGGAGCACTTCGCTCTTGCCGACGATGGGAACGTTGTTCTCTGCATAGCAGGCTACCACGCAAGCGGAGCAGCCGGTGCAGGAGTTCAGATCGATCGACATGCCCCATTTGAGACCGGGCTTGTCATAGGTCGGGTAGAGCGTGCCTTCTTCGGTGAACTTCTCGATGCCGCCAAAGGGCTTCAGTTCTTCCTCCCGTTCGTTCTTCACGAAACCGGGCTCTTTTTTGAAGGTATCGAGCGTCAGCTCCTTGACCACTTCCGTACGGCCTTCGTAGGTGTTGTGCGTCTGGGTCTGAGCGACTTTGTACTCTTCCTTTGTTTTTTCGAAGTCTGCATCGGCGGCATACCAGTCAACGGTCGTGCCGTTGAAGGTCAGCAGGGGGAAGGCGTTCTTCCCTACGCCGGCCGCGGCCTTACCGATAAAGTCGGCCGTATTGTCGGGGTTGGCGCTGCTGCGGCCGTAACCCACGGCGATACCGATGACCTCATTGTTGGTGCCGGGGATGATTACCGCGGGGAGATTCATCTCCTTGTTACCAACCTTCACTTTTATCACCTGCTTGGTGGGGAACACCTCGTATCCATCGGCCTGGCGGCGATCGCCGAGGTCGAGGTTCCAGGTGTCTTTTGCAAATTTGGGGGATACGACGGCGTAGTTGTCCCAGTCGGCCTTGGTCACCGGATCGGGGACTTCCTGCAGCCAGGGGTTGTTGGCCTGTGCGCCGGTACCCATGGTAACCTTCTGGTAGAGCACGACCTCGAACTTGCCGCCCTTCTTGATTCCGGCAATGGCACTTGCCGCATCGGCGAGCTTTGCGCTGCTGAAGGAAGCGCTGGCAGCCGGCTCGGTAGCGGGTTCGACGACGCCGTCCTGCAGGGCTTTTTCCCAGGCTTCTACACTGCCCAGCTTACCGATCCAGTATTTTTTGAGATAGTCTTCGTATGTGGTATTGTTGCCGGTCCATTTCAGGAGCGAGTCCTGGAGCGGGCGGGTCTTGAACAGGGGAGCGATGGTCGGCTGAATAAAGGAGAAATAACCGGTCCGGGGTTCGGCATCGCCCCAGCTTTCGAGGAAGTGCGGCGCGGGCAGGACGAATTTCGTCAGCTCGGTCGTTTCATCGAGTCGATCGTTGAAGCTAACGGAGACTTTTACTTTCTTGAGACCGGCCTTGAACTTCTCGGCGTCATAATAATCATAAGCCGGGTTTACGCCATAGACCAGCAGGGCGCCAACCTTGCCGTCGTTGAGGTCGGCGACGAGGGTGTTCATCTCGCTGTCGATGCCCTGACGAACCTGTATGGGGGCGCCCCAGGTGATGGTTGAGCCGCCGGCGCCGATGGCTTCGTTTATCGCGTTGACGACGATCTGGATGTTCGGGTTGTTGCTGCCGCTGACGACGAGGGCCTTGCCTTTATTGTCCATCAGGTCCTTTGCGACCTTCTTCACACCGGCTTTCAGCTTGTCGGAGAGGGCGGGAGCGGTGACCGAGCCGCCCAATTCGGCCAGCAGGGCCAGCGCGATAGCGCCGGTCTCGGTGGGGCGATGGGTAAACCGCTGGTCGGCGCTGCCGCCGGTCATCGAGAGCAGGCTTTCAAACTGGTAGTGCTTGCTCATCTCGGGATTCTTCGCACTGACCTTCCGGTTAGTGGACCATTGACGGGCAAATTCCACCGGAGTCAGCCAGGTGCCGAGGAAGTCGGCGCCGAGGGAGACGACCACCTTGGCGTTGTCGAAGCGGTAGGTGGGGAGGGCGCGTTTGCCGTAGGTAGCTTCGTTGGCCAGCAGCATGCCGCTGTAGGTGTCGGCGTCGTACTGGACGTGACGGCTACCTGGATATTTCGCGAGGAATTCGGTGATGATCTGTTTGGTCGTGGGGGAGGTGAGGGTGCTGGTGAGCAGGACCACGGGACCACCCGCAGCGGTCAGCGCGTCGCCGACCATTTTATCGAAGGCTTCGAAGGTGCTGACCTCGTTCGGCTTGCCATCGGTCATCTGAACCGGGAAGCGGAGGCGGGCCATATCATAAAGATCGAGCACGGAAGCCTGTACCCGGGCGGAGGTACCACCTTTGGTCAGGGATGAGAGGGTATTTCCTTCCAGCTTGATCGGGCGACCATCTCTGACCTTTGCGACAACCGATACGACGTCGCCGCCGTTTACATAGGTGGTAGCGTAGTAGTCGGCAACGCCGGGGATGAGGTTGTCGGGCTTATTGAGATAGGGAACAACATGACGAACGGGCATTTCGCAGGAGGCAGCCAGGGTAGCGGCGGCCGTGCTAAAGCCGAGATATTTTAGAAAATCCCTGCGGGGATGTTTGGCATCGAGCAATCCTTTATCATCCAGGCCTTCGAGGGGTAAGCTCTCATTGAACTCATTCCCTTCCGATTTCAATTTCTGAAACGCTTCGCTGTTATTGCGCTCTCCGAAACTTTGCCAGTACTTTTTGTCGCTCATATTTGAGATGTTAAACTTTATTGGTGCTCCGTCGGACGGAGGGGGTAGAAGATTAATAGTGGCACTTCTGGCACTCGGTACCGCCGATGTTCTCAACGGTCACGCTGTCCATCTTGCCTGTTTTCAGGTCCTTGTGGAACCGGTCATAAATGCTGTAGAATTTGTTGCCATTGTTCCCTGCGGAGTCGGGGAAGTTGACCTTGGTGGTGCGGTGACAGTTGATACACCAGCCCATGCTGAGCGGAGCGAATTGCTTCACTTCGTCCATTTCGGTGATCGGACCATGGCAGGTCTGGCATTGTACCTGGCCGGCCTTGGTGTGCTGGGCGTGGCTGAAGAATACGTGGTCGGGGAGATTGTGAATCTTGATCCATTCTACCGGCTTTGCTTTGGCTTCGTCGTACTTCTGGGACTTGGGATCGTAGCCGGTGTAGCTGTAGAGTTTTTGGATCTCCGCGGTACCGTCCACCTCGCTGCCGTCTTCGCGGAACAGCTTGGGGCCCTTGGTATAGTCGTTGATCGCGGCGTGACAGTTCATACAAACGTTCAGCGGCGGAACGGTAGCATGACGGCTGTCGAGGGCGTTGCTATGACAGTACAGACAGCTGATCTGGTTGATGCCGGCGTGTACTTTGTGGGAGTAGAAGATCGGTTGTTCCGGCTGGTAGCCTTGCTGGCGGCCGGTGCCGATGGCGCCTTGCACGACCCAGTAGCCGCCGAGAACGAACAGCACGAGGACGATGAGGGCGATATAGACTTTATTCCGATAGAAGGGAACCGGCTCGGAGGAGGGGATGCCTTCTTTGTCGTCGGACATTTTTTTCAGGCTGCTGTTGACCTGGAGGAGGACGAACATGATGATCGCGAGGATCAGCGTGAGGATGCCGTAGAGGAGCGTGTTGTCGCTCTCTTCAGCCTTCGCGCCTGCGCTGCCGGGTTCGGCACCGCCGGTAGGGCTTGCAACCGGCGCCTTGTACGCTTCCACATACCCAAGGATGGCCTTGATGTCGCCATCGCTCAGATTGGGGAAGGTGTTCATCGGGGTCTTGTTGAACTGGTTGTACAGATCCGTGAAGTACTTGTTCCCCGATGCCAGCACCTTTGTGTTGTTGTGAATCCAATCATAGAGAAGCTTCTTGTCGGGAACTCTGGATTCCACTCCCTGAAGCGCCGGCCCAATGATCTGCTTGATCGGACTGTGACACGAAGCACAGTTCGTCTGAAAAAGCGCCTTACCATCTTGTGCAAACAACCTATTGCCTAGCGAAACCAGAGAGAGGAGGAGGATAGTGAATTTTAACTGTCTGACTATTGGTCTATGGTTGGTCATATATACAAAAGGTTGTATAAATGTGGAAAAATCTCCTTAACAGGTTGCAAAAATAAGTCAGGATTTTAACATTATATCAACATGCTGAAATTTTTTTTTCCCGCTCTGGGCGTGGATTTCAGCGAATTACGTCAAATCGCTATGACCTTCTGTCATAGTATTGTCAACGAAATTTGCAGCTAACATTCGCAATATGAAACCATTTGCGGCCTTACTTTTACACATGCAACAGATCGCCATTTTTGCTTCCGGGGCAGGCACGAACGCGGCCAGGATCATTGATCATTTTCGTCATCATCCGGGTATCCGGATCGCCCTGGTTGTTTGTAACAAGCCGGGGGCGGGGGTACTTGATATCGCTGCCCGCGAGAATGTTCCTACCTTAGTAATAGAGAAAGAGCCTTTCTTCCGGGGGGATGCATACGTTGGCGAGCTGCAGGCCCGGCAGATCGGGTTTATCGTGCTGGCAGGATTTTTATGGAAGATCCCTACCGCGCTGGTGCAAGCCTTCCCCGGGAAGATCATCAATATCCATCCGGCCTTGCTGCCAAAGTTCGGAGGAAAGGGAATGTATGGGCGGTTTGTCCATGAGGCGGTGATCGCCAATTCCGAAAAGGAAACCGGCATCACCATTCACTACGTGGATGAGCAGTATGATCATGGTCGGCCGATCTTCCAGGCTAAGGTGATCGTCGAGCCGGACGACACTCCCGAGACCCTGGCAAAAAAAGTGCATTTGCTGGAATATGAGCATTTCCCGAGGATCATTGAAGAGGTCCTCAAGGTGCAAAAACATCGTTAAAAATGCCTGCGCGGCCGCTGGTATGTGCCGTTTTGGTAGTAATATGTGCGGAGATATGGCTTTTTCTACCCATCGAACTTTACTGCTTGCCTTATCCTTCCTTACGCTGCTGCTCTGCGGGCGGGTTCAGGGGCAGGAAGTGACGGTCCATGGTACAGTATATAATATGTATCGCACCAAGCCGCTGGATGGGGTGAGCGTCATCAGCAGCCTGGGAAGGGGTACCGCTACCGATTCCAACGGCAACTATGTGATCACGGTCAATATCCACGATTCGCTTTATTTCTCCTACCTGGGCCGGGCTACCGCCAAATTCCCTGTCGCTAAAATCAACTCTCTGAGCGGGTTCGACATCGCCCTGCATGTGGACCCGGTGGAACTGAAAGAAGTGAAGGTCATGCCGCGGAACTACCACCTGGACTCTCTTCAGAACCGGCAGGACTATGCCAAATACTTCAATTATAAAAAACCGGGTTTTCATGTCAGCAGCACCACCGGCAGTGACGGGGGAGCGGGGGTTGGGATCGATCTGAACCAGCTGATCGATATGTTCAACCGGGCAAAGACCCGGCGATCGCTCGCGTTTCAACGGCGGCTGGTGGACGAAGAGAAGGATGGTTTTGTCGATTACCGTTTCAACCGGAGTGTCGTGTTGAAGATCACCCGGCTGCAGGGCGATGAGCTGGATAGCTTTATGGTGCGCTACCGGCCTTCCTACGACTTCTGCAAACGGGCCACCGACTACGATCTGTACGACTATATCAAGCTGGCCTTCCAGGAATGGCAGAAGGACCGGAAGGATCGTCCATAAAAAATCTTTTTATACTCATATTATGGATCAACTGACATTGGGCATTGGGACCCGATTGCAGCATACGCAGTTCGGGCCCGGGGTGATCGTCGGCGTTCGTTATGCCGATTATCTTATTTCCTTTATTCATCATGGCGTCAAGGAGATCAAAAAAGATGATCCGCACCTGGATGAGATCCTTCCCGAGAATGTCACCGTCGAAGTGGAAACCTCATCGGAGGTCGAGCGGAGCCTGCTGGGTATTCTCCGCCTGTGGGGCGGGCTCTCCGAGGTCGTGCCGTTGGGTGATAAATGGAAAGGAGGGATGATGGTGTTGCAGCCGGGGGATAAATCTGTTAAGGCGAAAGAGGTGCCGATCGATGTGTTCTTTCATAAGATCGTGATGGCCCGCGATCGACTGCGGGTGCTGGAGCAACAGATCAATGGACACAAGGGATTAAGCGATGAAGAGAAGGTCAATCTGCAACAATATATCACGCGGATCTACGGGTCGTTCACGACTTTCAATGTGCTGTTCAGGAATAAGGAACAGTGGTTTGTGGGAGATAAGGCCGAATAGCCTTAAAAAGGAAAAACCTCCCAGTTCTGGGGAGGTCGCCCTAATCAGTTCCATAACCATTAAACCTTATCCTATTTATATAAAGATAAGTATTCTTTCCACTATTTTCCAAGAACTGTGCATTTATCGTGCAAAACTTGGCCTAGATGGTATGGCCGTTCAATATTCCAACAATTTTTGGACAACTTCGTGCAGCCGGGCATTGGCGAGGAAGTTCTTTTCCAAGGTAGCGTTGAAGGGAATGGGGGTGTCCAGCGATGCGCACCGCAGCACCGGGGCGTCCAGCCATTGAAAGCAATATTCGCCGATCCAGGCGGCGATCTCCGCGCCTACACCGCCCGTCAGGGTGTCTTCATGTAAAACCAACACTTTACCGGTTGCCGTGACCGATTCCTGAATAGCCGTGTAATCCAGCGGCAAAAGCGTGCGTAAGTCGAGGATATGGATCGAGAGGTCGGGATGCGCGGCTGAATATTCCAATGCCCAATGGACGCCGGCGCCGTAGGTAATGATGGTCAGATCGTCGCCATCCTGTACTATCCTGCTTCGCCCGATCTCCAGCGCATAGTAGTCCTCGGGGACGGGTCCGCTGATACTGCGATATAAGGCCTTGTGTTCGAAGTAAAGAACCGGGTTGGGATCGTTTATCGCGGCAGTGAGGAGTCCTTTGGCGTCGTAGGGGTTGGAGGGATAGACGATCTTCAGGCCGGGCACGTGCATGAACCAGGCTTCATTGCTTTGGGAATGGAAGGGGCCTGCCCCCACCCCGGCGCCGGTCGGCATACGGATCACCACGTCGGCGGGCTGTCCCCAGCGATAGTGGATCTTGGCGAGGTTGTTGACGATCTGGTTAAAACCCACGGTCACAAAATCCGCAAACTGCATTTCCATCACACTCTTATAGCCTTCGAGGCTGAGCCCGAGTGCGGAACCTACGATGGCGCTTTCGCACAACGGGGTATTGCGTACGCGGCTCTTCCCATATTTATGGACCAGTCCTTCGGTGATCTTAAAGGCGCCGCCGTATTCGGCGATATCTTGACCCATCAGGACAAGGTTGTCATGCCGCAGCATCGATTGGTCCAGGCCCTCGCTGATGGCGTCGATCATTCGCTTCTCCGGCCCGTCCACCGATGGCGCTTCGCCGGGGAATGGCGCCGGTGCATAGACATCGGCCAGCTCTTCCTCCTCGTCGGGATGGATAACGATGGGGCCCGAGGCAAGACTCAATTCCGACTCGATGGTTTGGCGGGTCGCCTCGCGGATTTCTTCCATCTGCCGGTCATCCAGCACCCGTTGTTCGCGCAGGAAATTTTCGAAGTTGACGACGGGGTCTTTTTTGGACCAGTCCTCGATCAGGTCCTGCGGGACGTATTTGATCCCGCTTGCCTCCTCGTGTCCGCGCATGCGAAAGGTCATGCACTCCACGAGATAAGGCCGCTGGTATTTGATACAGTATTCGCGGATACCCCGCAGCGTATCATAGACGGTGAGAATATTGTTGCCCTCGATGCGGATGCCTTCCATCCCATATCCTTCGGCCTTATAGACCAGGCTTTCGCACCGGTATTGTTCCGAGACGGGTGTGCTCAGGCCGTATCCATTATTTTCGATGAGGAAGATGACGGGCAGGTCCCAGACTGACGCCACGTTGAGGGCTTCATGAAAATCGCCCTCGCTGGTGCCGCCGTCGCCGCTGAATACCAAGGCGGCCCGGTTTGTCTTTTGTAATTTATACGCCAAAGCGATGCCGTCGGCTATGCCCAGTTGTGGACCGAGGTGGGAGATCATTCCGCAGATGGCGTGTTCGCGGCTGCCGAAGTGAAAGCTTCTCTCGCGTCCTTTGCTATATCCATCCGGGCTTCCCTGCCATTGAAGGAACAGCTTCGACAGGGGCATCCCTCGGCTGGTGAATACGCCCAGGTTGCGATGAAGCGGAAGGATCCATTCCGCGGGATCCATGGCCAGGGTAGCGCCAACGGCGATCGCTTCCTGGCCGATACCGCTAAACCATTTGCTGATCCGGCCCTGACGCAACAAGACCAGCATCTTCTCTTCGATCATCCGGGGCAATAAGATGTTTTTATAAAGACGGATCAGTTCCTCGTTGCTACTGTCTTTTCTTTCAAAATACATGGTGATGAGTTAATACCTGTCTCTCCTTCTGTCCTCCTTGCTTTCCTTATACAATATCGACGTCAGCAGCGAAAGAAGCAGGCTGAACAACAGCGCCCAGCCGAACCCGTTCACCTGGAAACCAGGCACCAGATCGCTGGCAAAGTAGACGATAAGCGCGTTGATGACGAAAAGGAAGAGACCTAAGGTAAGAATGGTAATTGGCAACGTAAGGATGATCAGGATCGGCTTCAGGAAAAAGTTCAGCACTGCCAGCACCAGCGAAAGCACGATGGCCGTCCAGAAAGAATGGATATGAATGCCCGGCAGAACAGCAGACAGCGCAAATGCAACTACCGCTGTTATCACAATGCGGAGCAGGAAATTCATGCGATTCTTTTGTTGAAATTACGGATATTCGACCGAATCCTTCTTCGAAAAATTTAGTCTTCGGTCGAATATCGGTTAACGTCGGGAGGCCTTCGTCGGGCCTGCTTCGCCACGGCCTTCCTCGGTCGGAACCTTCGCTACGCCCGGTTCTGGCCGGCGGGCCTATGGCCTGCGTCGATCAAATGACAACCAACTCGAAGAAATCCTCGGGTTTCAGGTATTTCCGCGCCAGTTCCCGCAGTTCTTCGGGGCCGATGGTCTTGATGATCCGGACCCCTTCGTCGAAGTACCGGCCGTCGAGCCCGTTGAGCAGGATATTCTTCCAGCGGCTTGCCACGTGAAAGGGACCGTCCAGGTCGCCGAGAATGGTCCCGATGGCGAAATTCCGCGCCATCTGCAATTCCTCCTCGTCGATCAGCTCTTCCCGCAGTAGGTCCATTTCCTTATATACTTCGGCGATAGCCGGCGCGCAAACCTCCTTTCCCGCCTCCGTACTGATCACCAGCGCACTTTGCTGGATATTGTTCACGAGATAGCTGTAGATGCCATAGGTATAGCCTTTCTCCTCGCGAATATTGGCCATCAGCCGGGACCCGAAGAATCCGCCGAAGACATTGTTCAGCACCTGTACCTTTTGAAAGTCGGGATGATGCCTGTTCGGAAAATTGCGGGCGATGCGGATCGAGCCCTGCACCCCGTTCGGATCGTTGACGATATTGTATTTTTTCTGCGCAGCCGGGATGATGGCGGGCGCGGGCAGTGCGACGCTTTTTTCCGGGGCGTGAATGGCCAGCCGGCCAAAGGACGCTTCCAGCCGGTCGATGATATCGGCGGGCAGCTTCCCGGCGATGAGAATGCGACAGGCGCCCCCGAGGTACTGTTGCTTATAAAAAGCCACGAGGTCGTCCCGTTGCAGCTGCTGGTAATCTTCCTGCTCCATATACACGCCGTAAGGGTGTGACGGGCCATAGAGATAGGCGTCGATCAGCCGGCCGGCAACGAAATCGCTCTTCTTCAGGCTCACCTGCAGACGTTGCTGGGCGTTCTTTTTATAGATATCCAATTCTTCCTGTGGGAAGATCGAATCGGTGATCAGCTCGGCCACCACCGGCAGCAGCTCGCCGACGTGTTTGTTAAGACAGTGGAGGGTAACATCCGCGGTCTCGTGGTGCGAGCCCCGGTTTAGCCAGGCGCCATAGTATTCGAAGTGTTCGTTGATTGCAAAGGCGCTGCGGTTGGAGGTGCCGTTCTTCAAAAGGTGATTGACGGCGGCGGCGACTCCTTTTTTTGTTTCCCAGCTGTTGCCTGCGTTGAAGATCCAGCTGACCATCATCGCATCTACATTTCCCAGGTCGATGGCATATACTTCCACTCCATTGGACAAGGTCTGAAGGCGATAAGGCGGCAGGCTCAGGTCGAACTCAATGGCATCTTTTATCGGTGGAGCGATCGTTCGGTCTAAAAAGGCTTTTGTTTGTACACTCATTCCCGTACTCATTTTTCGCTGTAATAATAAAGCGTGTTGCTGTTAAGGGGGTCAAAGAGGCGGCGGCTTTCCGTCAGCATCTCTTCGGCTGTGACTGCCCGGTATTTTTCCAGTTCGGTATTCATCATATTCACGTCGCCGAGCAGCTCATAGATGGCGAGACTGTTGGCGCGGTTCATGACGCTCATATCTTCGAAGACGATGGCGGATTCCGTCTTGTTCTTCACTTTTGCAAGCTCCTTTTCGGAGATCGCTTCGGCTTTCAGCTTTTCGAGCTCTTCTTCCACGGCCTTATCGGCCTCTTCCATGCTGACGCCTTTGATGAGCTTTCCTTCGATGACGACCAGTCCCGGATCGTTGGAGCCGGTGTGATAACATTCTATCTGGCTGAACAATTTCTTTTCCTTGATCAGGCGCTGATGCAGGCGGGACGAGCCGCCGCCGCCCAGCACTTCCGTCAGCAGGTCGGCGATGTAATAACCCGGCTCCGTGCGGGCCGACATGGGATAGCATTTGTACAGCGCATCGAGGGGCACGGCGGCTTTTACGACAAGCTTTCGGGCCTCGTGTTGCGGAGGTTCCTGTGGCAGCCGGCGCTCATATTTCACCCCGGCGGGAATGTCTCCAAACCATTTTTCCGCCAGGGCCCGGACCTGCTCCGTTGTGACCTTGCCCGCTACGACGAGGATCGCATTGGCGGGCCGGTAATATTTGAAGAAGAAATCCTTTACATCTTTCAGCTGTGCCTCTTCGATATGGCTGAGTTTGCTGCCGATGGTCATCCAGCGGTAAGGGTGCTGCTTGTAGGCCAGCTCCCGCATCTTGAACCAGACGTCCCCGTAAGGCTTGTTGATATAATGTTCCTTGAACTCTTCCATCACCACCTTGCGCTGCACTTCGAGGCTTTTCTCGCTAAAGGCAAGGGAGAGCATGCGATCGCTCTCCAGCCAGAAGGCCGTTTCGATATTTTCCGCGGGAAGCTGGATATAATAGTTGGTGAAATCGTTCGTGGTGTAGGCGTTGTTCTCGCCGCCCGCGAGCTGCAGCGGGGTCTCGAAGTCTTCGATGTTGACCGAGCCGCCGAACATAAGATGTTCGAAGAGATGGGCGAATCCAGTCTTCTTTGGATCTTCATCCCGGGCGCCAACGTCATAGAGAACGTTTACTACTACCATTGGAGTAGAGGCATCTTCATGTACCAGCACGCGTAGTCCATTCGGTAATTCAAACCTGTCGTATTTTATCATGGGATGTCAAATTTACGGAAATCTATTTTATAGATTTCACTTGCAGGGTCAGCTGGAGAAGCTCCCCTTTCCGGTTGACAATCAGCTTCAACTTGTCCCCGGTGTTCTGGAGCAGGCTCTTGTAGGCCTGGATATTGTTGCTGAAGTTATTCCCCACCGAAAGGACGATATCATCCTCCCTGAACCCAGCTTTCTCGGCCGGGGAGTCCTTCATGACATCGCCGATCCGGACCTCGCCGTTCATCCAGTAAAGCCCCAAGCCGGTATAGGAATAGTCGAACAGGTCGCGATAATGGCTGTTCGGCACGAGATAGATGATCCGGCGGTCGTAATTCAGCGTAACGTTGAAGCGGCGAAGGATATCGTTGCCGACGAGGCCGCCGAGATTTGGATATGACGTTACATTATATTGATCATCAAATATATAGGTTGGGACTTTGTGAAAGCGATAGGGTCCGACGCGAATATCGCGGACGGTCGTCAGCCGCATGGTGGCCTTCCCGCCGAGGCCCTGGGCGGAGGTGTAATAAATCTTTTTCCGGCTGTCGAGGATGGTGCTGTCGTTGACAAAATCGGAGGATAGCAGGGCACAAAGTCCGGCGCCCGTGTCGAAATAGAACCGGGCGAAGATATCGCGGGCATCCCGTACCTGCGCGCCGATGATCGGCAGGCTGGCGATGACGGGTCGAATCATATATCCGCCCCGGGGATACCGGAAGTTCCCGCGGGTCCAGACCGAGATGCGGGAGCTGTCGTAGTTGATCTGGACGATGTAGCGCGAGAAGAAGCTGTAGCCGATAATTCCGTCCACTTTCTCGCCATAGACACTGGTCAGAATATCATAGTCGTTTACATGAAAATTAAGGCTATCCACGTCCAGTCCGGGCAGGTGCAGTACCTGGTTGTACAGGAATTTCACCTGTCGTACGCCGGCGATGCCGAGGATGGTCTTGTCCGAAGGGAGAGGCGTCATTCGCAGCCGCACGCAGGTCTCGGAGTCCAGCGAGATGCCTCCGCTGCCGGTATCGAGGATGAAGTTGAGGCTGTCGGGAAAATCGTTGATCCTGGCCTTCAGAAGAATGACACCGCCGGTGAAGACGGTGAACGGGAAGGTGGCGATAAGCCGGGAAGCAGGCTGGACGAATGTTTCCTGGGCATGTAATTTTTCACCTGGCAAATAGACGAGCAATGTTAGAAGCAGGAATAAGGAGCGAATCATAGGCAGTCTTTGGTCCATTAAATATAATTCCTATTTGTTAGGAATTCAAGCCGTTCGTGGATATTCTTTGGGTTGCGTACATTTGCAGTTACAAAGTTTACTACTATGGATCTGCCAGGCTTATACGAACGGGCATTGAGTTTCGAGTTCCTCACCGCGGAAGAAGGGATCTTTCTTTTTGAACAGGCGCCGCTGACCGAACTGATGTACGTAGCAAACGAGCTCAGGAAAAAGCAGGTTCCGCATGGAAAGGTCACCTGGCAGATCGATCGCAACGTGAATACGACCAATGTTTGCATCGCGAATTGCAAATTCTGCAACTTTTATCGCATCCCCGGTCATGCGGATGCCTATATCACCGATATCGGTACTTATAAACGAAAGATCGAGGAAACTTTTCGCTGGGGCGGTGACCAGCTGCTATTGCAGGGCGGTCATCATCCCGAGCTGGGTCTGGAGTTTTACACGAACCTTTTCCGCCAGTTGAAACAGCTGTATCCCAACCTGAAGCTGCATACCCTTGGGCCGCCCGAGGTGGCGCATATCTGCAAAAAGGAGAAGATGAGCCATCATGATGTCCTGGCGGCGCTGCGGGAAGCCGGCATGGACTCGTTACCCGGCGCGGGTGCGGAGATCCTGGTGGACAGGGTACGCCGGCTGATCAGCAAGGGGAAGTGCGGAGCCCAGGAATGGTTGGACATCATGCACGAAGCGCATAAGCAGCATATCACGACATCCGCGACGATGATGTTCGGTCATGTGGAGACGTTACTCGAGAGAATGGAGCATTTGATCAGCATCCGGGAGGTGCAGGCAAAGAAACCGGCGACCGCAAAGGGTTTCCTGGCCTTTATTCCCTGGACCTTCCAGGACGTCGACACCCTGCTTACGCGGATCAGAGGGGTTCACAACCTTACAACGCCTGAGGAGTATATCCGGATGATCGCCATCAGCCGGATCATGCTGCCCAATGTAAAGAATATTCAAGCTTCCTGGTTGACGGTGGGCAAACAGACCGCGCAGCTATGCCTGCATGCGGGCGCCAACGACTTCGGTAGCATCATGCTGGAGGAGAACGTCGTGAGCGCGGCCGGCGCCCCCCATCGGTTCACGGCCAGGGGCATCCAGTCGGCCATCCGGGAGGCGGGGTTCGAGCCCCAGCTCAGGAACCAGCAGTACGAGTGGCGCGAGCTGCCTGCCACAATAGAAGAGCAGGTTATAAATTATTAATTTTCAACATGTAGGTGTTTCCACTGAGGTTTTTTGGCGTTCGGAGAAACTTAATTTCGTGATTTTACGTTTGTATTAGGGTAGACTAGACCCTTTGCACAACTATTCATGAAAAGCCCGTTTCGCAAACTCATACGTATTTCGGTCGTCTTATTGGTATTAGTGCTTCTTTTCAACTTCTTTGGCTATTACATCAACCGGATCCGGTCCGGCGAGAACAAGGAACTGATAGCGGCGATCAATAGGTCCGGTTACCAACAGGCTCTCTGTCAGCGGATTGCCAAGGAATCTATCCTTCTTTTGAGCAATCCTGACCCGAACACGGCGGCAACCATCCGGGATACTCTTACCCGGTTGATCGCCAGCTTCCAGGAAAACCAGCTCCTGCTCCAAAAACAGGCCAGCGCCACGCCATCCCCGGTGCCGCAGTTGATCTTCCAGAACAAATTGTTACTCAATTCTTCCCAGACCTTTTTCGAGCCCATCCATGCCATCGGCCAGGAGCTGATGCAGTCGGATTCCGTGCTGATCGCGGTAAACCGGAAGCTGTACCTCCGCGACCTGCTGTACAACGAGCAGAAGTATACCGCGTTGATGTACGAGGTCAACCAGCATTATTCCGAGCTGGTCGCGGAGAAGAATGGGGAGGTCGCCACGATCGACACGGGGAAGCTGATCTCGCTGGTCGTCGCGATCGCCGGGCTTATCCTGCTGGTGCTCGAACCTGCTTTCAAGAAGGGCGAGACGAACTATAAGGAACTGCAACTGGCCCGGATCGACCTGCTGAATGAAAAGAAATTCCTTGCATCTATCCTGCAGACGCAGACCAACTATGTTATCCGCATCAATCGGTTGGGCCAGTTCACGTATGCCAACCCCGCCTTTCTGAAAACCTTCGGCTATACCGAAGACGAGATACAGAATGTGCTTTTCTATACCACGATCTTTCCGAAGGATATGGCCCGCTGTCAGCAGATCGCCAGCGAATGCTGGAATAATCCCGGGAAGGTTGCCCGGTTGCTGATCCGCAAGCCGATCGGCCGTACCCGGGAATTCCTATGGACCGAATGGGAATTTCTCGCACTGACCGACGAAGCGGGAGAGGTGAACGAGATCCAGGGTATCGGGTCCAATGTATCGGAAAAATTGCAGATGGAGCAGGGTAAGGAGGAGGCTATCCGTACCCTTTCTTACGCAATGACCTATGCGCGTATGGGTAGCTGGAAGCTGGATTTCATCACCAGTGAGCTCTTTCTCAGCAAGGAGTTCAAGGCCCTGTTGGCGATGGATGACGAAGATCCCGACAAGATCCCTATGGACAATTTCCTCCACCTCTACGTCGTCCCGGAGGATTTCAATCCTGTCGCCGAAGAGTTTGCCCGCGCTATTCAGCATAAAGAGAGTACCGGGTATGAGACCTCGTTCTCCTGCCGGATCATTACCAAGCAGGGTTGGATGCGGTATATCTCCGTGAAAGGAAAGGTCGTGGACGAACAGATGGAGTTTGGCATCGCGCAGGATATAACGTCCCAGAAGGAGGCGGAGAATGCCCTGCTCAACAGCGAGCAGAAATTCCGGCTGCTGGCGGAGCACTCCGAAGACATCATCAGCGTTCATGCCACGGATGGCACCGTCTGGTATCTGTCGCCTTCGGTGACCACGGTGCTCGGCTATGAGGTGGATGATATCATCGGCAGACGCTTCGAGCAGTTCGTGCATCCGGACGACCGGCATAAATTCCTGCCCGCGGACCAGGTTCCGCAGTTTGCCGATAAGAACACCGCCGAAAGCATTATCATTATCCGTTACCGGGTGCTTCGCAAGGACGGCATCTATATCTGGCTGGAAAGCATCATCAAGCCGATCACCGATGAAGACGAGCTGGTCAAGCTCATCTGTACCTCGCGGAATATCACCGATCAGAAGATCGCGCAGGAGAAGCTCAAGAAAAAAGACCATCTGCTGCAGGCCGTATCCCAGGCGACCCATTCGCTGCTCATCAATACCGATCTGAATACGGCGATCAATGAATCCATCCAGGTGCTTGGCAGCACGGCCATGGTAAGCCGGGTCTATCTTTTCCAAAACCATTTTGACCGGAGCACCGATACCTGGTCCACGACCGAGACCCATGAGTGGACGGAGAAATCCGGGGACAATCGCCTGGACAACGCCTACATGAAGGATATTCCCTTCGAGAATATAAAGAAGATCATCGAGCCGTTGCTGGACCACCAGCCCTTCGTGAGCTACAGGAGCAAGGAAGAAGACCCCCAGCTGCAGGGTATCCTCGAGCGCACCGGGGTATACTCAAGCGTCGCCGTTCCCATCTTTCTGAAGAATGGCAGTTTCTGGGGTTTTGTAGGTTTTGATGAAATGAAGGAAGAGCGCGAATGGTACGAAGCCGAGTTTGCCATCCTCCGGTCCTATGCTTCTTCGCTGGCCGCCGCCATCGAGCGGAAGCAGATCGAGGTAGAGCTGGTGCAGGCCAAGGAGCTGGCCGAATCCGCCAGCCATGCGAAGAGCGAGTTCATGGCCAACATGAGCCATGAGTTGCGGACGCCCATGAACGGGATCATCGGCTTCACCGACCTGGTGCTGACGACGGAGTTGCAAAAGGCGCAGCGGGACTACCTGCAAAATGTAAAGAAATCGGCCTATGGGTTGCTGGAGATCATCAACGATATCCTGGACTTCTCCAAGATCGAAGCCGGCAAGCTGCTGATCGATCATACCCCCTTCAAGCTGGATGAGCTGATCGAGGAGACCATCGATATGTTAACCCTGAAGGCCTTTGAGAAACGGCTGGAGATGCTTTACCGGGCGGACCCCTCGATCCCTTCCCAGTTCCTCGGCGACCCGGTGCGTATCCGGCAGATCGTGGTCAACCTGCTTGGCAATGCGATCAAATTCACGGGCGAAGGGGAGATCATGGTTTCGATCCGGAAGACCAGCAATGTCTACCAATCCGAGAACAAGTCTTTTATTCGCCTGGCCATCGAGGTGAAGGACACGGGTATCGGTATCCGCCGGGAGAAGCTGCAGAAGATATTCGAAAGCTTTACGCAGGCCGACAGTTCCACTACCCGCAAATACGGCGGGACCGGCTTGGGTCTAACCATCTCGAGGAGCCTGGCGGAGCTGATGGGCGGCTATCTTACCGTGGAAAGCGAACCGGCCAAGGGCAGCGTCTTTACCCTGCACCTCATTTTGGAGGTAGCCAATCAGCAGACCGAGTTCCAGCTGCCGCAGAAGCCGCTGGTGAAAAAGGTGCTGGTTGTCGACGACAATGCGACCAACCTGCAGCTGATACAGGAAGTGTTCTCCTATTTTCATATCACTGCCGTGCCGGCATCCGGCGGCGCGGAGGCGATCGCGCGGATCAAAGAGGCCCGGCAGAAGAAAGAACCCTTCGACCTTATGATCGCCGACCAGGGGATGCCGGGAATGGATGGCGTTACGCTGGTGAAGGAGCTGAAACGGCAGTTCGCCGCGCAGGCGCCTTCCTGTATCCTCATGCTTTCCCCGCTGGAAAAGGACCTCTATCAACAGGAGGCGACCCGGACCGGTATCGCGAAATTCCTTTCCAAGCCCGTGAAGATGCATGAGCTCTATGGCGCCCTGCTTTCCCTGTCCGAAAAGAGCCACCAACAGGAAGGGCAGCCCTTTGTGGCTCCCGGCAATAATAATAATGGCGTGGAGAAGGTGGCCGAGCCGACCTCGATCATGGTGGCGGACGACGATCCGATCAATATGCTGCTGATCTCCGAGGTACTTCACCGCATGGGTTTCGAGGTGATCCAGGTCAGCAATGGGAAGGAAGCGCTGGAGCGGCTGCCGCACTGCGATCCGGTTATCATCTTCATGGACGTGAACATGCCCGAGATGGACGGCTATACCACGACCCGTCATATCCGGCAGATGCCCGAGCCCTGGTGCCGCCTTCCTATTATAGCCCTCACGGCAGATGCCATGAAGGGAGACCGGGAAAAATGCCTTGAAGCCGGGATGAACAAATACATCTCCAAGCCGTTCCGGCTCGAAGAGATCGACCAGGTCTTACGGGATTATACGCTGATGGGTAGTGCGAGGACGGCCTAATTCACCGCCAGCATGTGGGAGTCCCCGTCATTTACGGTGATGGCGACGATCCAGTCGGAGCCTTCGCTGCGGAGGCTCAGCCCGACATGGAGTCTTTTCATTTCCCCGACACCGGGCAGCAGGGAGAACATCACCTCATTATCCTTTTTATCGGCGATGGGCGCCTCATACTGACCGCTTAAAATAAAGGTCCTTTGCCCGGCGGCAGAGACAATGCTGTTGCTGAGCTGGCCATAAATCTCGGTGAACCGTGTCCGGGCTTCATCGAAGGAGGCGGTTTGCAGGACGGTGCAGGTCCAACCGGAGCCTTCGCCGCCCGTGGTGGAAATGAGAGTGATGGTGCTGGAGGCCGCACCCGGCAGTTCCAGGGTGGACCGATAGCGGGCCGTCTGCGGGGCCTGGCCGATCAATTCTCCCTTGATATTCAAGAAGTGATTGGGATAATCCTGGATGACTTTTTCTACAACGGTTTGGGTCTTGTTCGAGAAGACCCCCTGGGCGGTAAGGGAGGCTGAGAGCATCACCGGTGCGAGCACGAGTATTACGCTTCTCATAGTTTAAGGATTTTTGACAAGATACGGTGCGTTGGGGCCTCCTGCAATAGCAAAACTACTGCGCGCACCTTAACCCACTTTTACGCAATAATTGGGTAAAATGGACGTTAAATGGGCATAAATCCTCTATCGATGAAGAAAGATCATTTGCGCTATGATGCTCGTAAAGCGCACATTTACAAGGCGATGTATCGCCCTTCCTCCAGTCCTTTCCGCCTTCTTGGCTCGCTTCTTTCTGTTCTTCTCCAGGGTCAGCCCCGGATTGGAAGCTCTGAAATCTATGGCCGTAGGAAATAAAAATACGGCCATTATCTATGCGTCGCGGGAGACCGGCTCCGCCGGTCTGAGCGTAGACGTTAGTTCTAACTAATTGATCGGGAAATTTCCGCCGCCGTCGCGGAAGCCGCCACCGCCGCGGAATCGCCCGCCCGGGAACATCCCCGGCATGCGCCGCTGGTTCGCGCCTGCAAAATTGTTCAGGTTATAGGTGAACGTCAGCAGGGCATACCGGCTCAGGACATTCGTTCGATTATAGGTCACCGCTCCGAAGGTGCCAACCGTCTTTGAGACGGAGGTGTTCTTATTCAGGACATCGAATACCGTCAGCCGGATCTCCCCATTCTTCTTTTTGAACAGCTGTTTGGCGATGCTTGGCGTGAACAGCGGAATATGCGCCGTATAGGTATTCGAGTGCGTATAGGTATACGTATAGTCGAAGCTGGCCGCCATCAGCCAACCGCTGTTGGTATAGGCCGTAAACTCTGCGGACAGCGTCTCGGTAAACGTATTCAGATTGTTGGTGCTGCTGACGCTGCCGGCCTTCGTGGTATCGGCGCTTGCCGAACGCTGCGCACCGGGGTTCTTGTTGATAGTATAACCGGTGGTGGAGCTGAAGTTCATGTCGAAGTTCTTCTTGATATTCGTCGTCCACCGGATGGTCTCGTTCAGCCCGGTATTCCGGGTGTACTGGTGGGCATAGCGGTCTTCTGCGGCCGAAAGGGAGTCCTGCGCCAGCAGGCTCTGGCTCTGTGCATACGTAATATTGGTCATGAAATTCAGGTTGGACTTGGGACGTTTCAACGGGAAGCCATAGTTGAAAAATCCGCTGACGTTGTACGTGCCGTTCAGGTTGACATACGTGCTGTTCTGACCACCCAGGCTGTTGCGATATACCGCTGACTGGATATCGTTGACGATGGTGCTGGCGTTCAGGGTGGCGAAGATGACCCGCTGGGTTCCGGGATCGAAGTTGGCATATAGGATGCGCAGCGAATGCGTGAACTGGGGTTTGAGGCCCGGGCTGCCGATTTGGAAGCTAAGGCTGTCGGAGGTCGTGGTCAGGGGTTGCAGTTGGGAAGCGGTGGGCGTTCCCGTTCTACCCGAGTAATTCAGCCGGAGGTGTTGGGTCGACGAGAACTGGTAGTTGAAGTTTACCGTGGGGGTATAGTTGACATAGTTGTGCTTTACCTCGATGCCCTTGGTCGTGTTGTCGCTGTTGAAATCGGTCCACTGGATGCCGGATCCGACGGACAGGTTATATTTCGCATGCTGGATGCGCCAGGCGAGGGATACCTGATCTGAGTTCTGGGTAAACTTGTAGGAATTGCTGAACAGGCTATCAAAGGACGTGTATCCTTTTACCGAGTCCACAAAATCATACGTGCGGTTGATCGTCGTGCTGCGGGTCCAGGTATGGGTATAGTTCAGCTGGAGTATCTGGTTCTTTGCGATGGGTTCCGTGTAGGAAAGGGTAGGGGTGACCGTCCAGCTGTGAAGAGAGTCGTAGTAGAACTGGTTGAGCGTATCGACGATGTGTTTGACGTAGATGTTGTTGATCGCATAGTTAGTCCCGGTACCGTTATTGCTATTGGCGGTGGTATTGACGTCGAGTGAGAGCGTCCGGTAGGGTTTTGCGAACCGGTGCCGGAATTGAAAGTTGGAGCCGTTGATGTTGAACCCGCTGTTTTCGCTCGAGGTTCGGTTATAGCTGCTGTTGATGGGTTTGAGATGGTTATCGGTCTCTTCGGTAAAGCTCGTTCCGCTGGGTGTGCTTTTCTGGAAGGTGATGTTGGGCCGGAAGACGATCGAGTTGTTGGTGTCGAGCCGGCTCTCGACGTTCAGGTAGACGCGATGGCTCTGAATACGGGAGATGCTATAGTTGTTGCCGTTGGACACCAGCGCGGAGTCGGAGGGGTAATCGGTATGCACCGGCGAGATGGAGCTGTCGGACTGTCTTACGACCGTGTGCTGGGCATTATAGAAATAGCTGCCATAGATATCCGTCGAGTGATTGGGGTTGGTGCCGAAGGTGTTGCGATAGTTCAAGCCGCCCGCCCAGACCGTCGTCACCCCCGTCGACTGCGGACTCGTGGCCGCGCCGAATCCGCCACCGCCGCCGCCATTCCCGCCACGACGACCGCCGCCGCCGCCGCCGCCGAAGATGTCCTGGGGACTAAAGTTCTGCTTGTTGATATCGTTGGCCTGACCCAGGAGTGAGAGCTGGGAGTTGCCGTTGAAGCGGTGCATATTGATGCTTTCATCATAGTCCTCGTCGGTGCCGCCGGAGGCCACCAGCTTCCCGAAATAGCCTTTCCGGCTGTTCTTCTTCGTGACGATATTGATGGTCTTGACCCGGTTCCCATCGTCGAACCCGGTGAATTTGCTTTGATCGCTGAGGTCGTCGAATACCTGGATCTTGTCGATGATATCCGGCGGCAGGTTGCGGGTGGCCAGCTTGGGGTCATCGCTGAAAAACCGCTTTCCGTCCACCAGGATGCGTTGGACCTGTTCGCCGTGGGCCGTTACGGTCCCGCTGTTGTCGACGGTGACGCCGGGGAGTTTCTTGAGGAGGTCTTCGGCTACGGCATTGGGTTTTGTCGCGAATTGTCCCGCGCTGTATTCCACCGTGTCCTTTTTGATCCCCATGGGCGGGCGCTGGATCACCACTTCGGCCAGCATCTTGTCGGACCGGTTCATAACAAGGGTCGAAAGGTCGACCACCGAACTGCTGTCCGATATCCGGACCTGGCGTTCGATGTGATTGTATCCTTCGTAGGTAATGAGCAGCTTGTATTGGCCAACCCTGATGCCTTTCAGCTGGAAGACCCCGCCTTTGCCGGAGACGGTATATTCCGCATCGGTGGAGTCGCCGCCGAGGGGGGTGATGGAGACGGTGGCGTTGACGAGCGGCTGGCGGCCACCTGCGGTGTCCACCAGTACGCCTTTTACCGTCCCCCGGGTGTTAGATTGTGAGAATGAGCGGGTTGCGTTTGCGAGGGTCAGTATCAACAAGAGGATCAATGCCTTTTTCATAGCCGGGCTTTTGTTTTCGAGCCGCTTTCGGCGGCCTTTACAAATTAGTCTGTAAAAATAACGCCCGGCTGGCAGCAAACATATATGCCCTTGTACCAATGGCAAATTGGGGTGGACAATAGGGTGAACCCCGACGATCAATTTTTTTGCAAATCGGTCAATGGTCTAACTAAATAGGTATTCTACATCGGCGCGGGTCAGGCTCTTAACAAATCCATCGTCGTCAGCGATCAGGTCCTTGGCGAGGATGCGCTTTTTCTCCTGAAGCTGGAGGATCTTATCCTCGATCGTGTCCTTACAGATCATGCGATAGGCGAAGATGTTCTTTGTCTGACCGATACGATGGGTCCGGTCGATAGCCTGCTGTTCCACGGCGGGATTCCACCAGGGATCGACGATGTAGACATAGTCGGCCGCGGTCAGGTTCAGACCGACGCCGCCTGCTTTTAGCGAGATCAGGAAGACGCGGCAGGTATCATCGTTCTGAAAACTTTGGATGGCGCGTTCGCGTTCCTGGGCGGAGGTGCTTCCGTCAAAGTATTCGAACTTGATATCCAGCTCTTTCAACCGTTCGCGGATCAGGGCCAGCATGCCCAGGAACTGCGAGAAGATCAGGGCCTTGTGATCGCCGATATTTTCGGTGATCTCCCGGGCCAGCTCGTCCAGCTTGATGGAGTGGTTGGGATATTTATCGGTTTCATTCAGGATCGCCGGGGAATCGCAGATCTGGCGCAGCTTCATCAGGCCCTGCAGGATCGTCAGCTGGGACCGTTGGATACCCTGGGTTTCGATGGTGCCGAGGATCTTATCGCGGTAGTCGTTGCGATAGGCCTCGTAGATCTTCCGCTGGTCGTCCTCCATCTCACAGAAGAGGATGGTTTCGGTCTTTTCGGGCAGGTCCTTGGCAACCTGTTCCTTCGTGCGGCGGAGAATAAAAGGATAGAGGAGTTTCCGGAGATGTTCCTTGCGGTCCTGCTCGCCGAATTTGTCGATGGGTACGGCAAATTCCTGGCGGAAGAACTCGAGGCTTCCCAGCATTCCCGGGTTGAGGAAGTTCATCTGGGCAAAGATGTCGAAGGTGTTGTTCTGCAAGGGCGTACCGCTCATGCAAAGCCGGTGGCGGGCCTGTAGCAGACAGGCGGCTTTGGTGACCTTGCTGCTGGGGTTCTTGATGGCCTGCGATTCGTCCAATACGGCATAGTCGAAGTTCAGCTCGAGCAGGAGCTTGATATCGCTTCGAAGAGTGCCATAGGTGGTGATGATCACGTTGTATTGGGAAAGGACTTCCTTGTTCCGGGTCCGGTCGCCGCCATGGTGAATATGGTAGGTGAGTGCCGGCGTGAACTTTTTGATCTCATTCTCCCAGTTGAACATCAGGGTCGTGGGGCAGACCACGAGGGCACTGAGCCTTCCATGTTCGTCGCGGAAATGTTGCAGGAAGGAGAGGGCCTGGATCGTCTTACCAAGACCCATATCGTCGGCGAGGATACCGCCCCAATTGACCTCCTGCAGGTAGTTGAGCCAGTGAAATCCGTGCATCTGGTAGGGCCGCAGGATGGGTTCCAGGTGCGCGGGGACGGGGATCTCGCGGATGCGGTTGAATTCCCGCAGCTGTTCGTATTTCTCCTCGAGGCGGATGATCAGCTCTTCCTCGTTGCGGTTATCATACAGCTCGTCGATGACGCTCATATGATACTTCGACAGGCGGAGCTGGTTGCTTTTTCCTTCGCCGACGCGGAAGAGGAGCGAGTATTTTTTTATCCATTCTTCGGGCAGCACGCCGAGGGTGCCGTCGTGCAGGGGTACGAACTGCTGGCGATTGCCGAGCGCCTTCTTCACATCGGCGATCGTCACCTTTTGATCGCCGAACACGATGTCTACCCGGGCATCGAACCAGTCGGTATTGCTGCTGATATGGATCTTGGTCTGGGGTTTGGCCGTGTTGAACCGGAAATTCTTCAGGGCCTCGAAGCCATAAACGGGGATCTTCATTTCCTCCATGGCATCGACGAACAGGAAGAACCAGTTGTTCTTGAGCACGTCCGCGCCTTTCAGGGCCAGGCTGTGCGAACTTTCCGGATGAATGAACTGGCTATGCAGGGATTCCAGCTTACGGAAGAACTGGAGTTCGGCTTCCTTATTCCGGTGGACAATGAGCACCTGGTCGCCGTCGGGTACGACGATCTCATCTTTCCCGCCGGGTCTCGTTTCAAACCCTTTATAAGAGAAGACGGGCTGGAACACCAGGTAATCGCCTTTCTCCTGCAGCAACAGCTTCCGGTCAGGATCGCCGTCCTTGACCTCACGGACCAGTCCACCGTCGAAGTCCACCTGGTAGTCCTTGGTGAGCGGCAGGATAAAGTCCCGCAGCTGCGCCGGCCAGTCGGCCTTGCTGATCGTCCGGCCGTCACGACCGACGAACTGTTCTACCAGGGCAATGTCCTCGGGTTTATTCCAGAGGTAGATGTTGTTGTTGTAGAAAAAGACCACCGGGCTCTTGCATTCGTTTCGTGCCAGGTCGACTGCCTGTCCGTTGATCTTTACAAAACAGCTGAGCTCGTAGCCATCCTTGACCGCGGCGACGTGAAAGAAGGGCGTCACCGGATCAGGCGAGAGTCCGACGGGCTGCAGGTTGATCGTCTTAAAGGCCTTATGACCGTTGAGAAAATAGACGAAGGGATTGGAGTTAAGATCGGAGAAGAGCTTTTTCAGCTTGGGGTGGAGGTATTCCACCATCAGCTTCTTCGTCTCTTCGGGCAGGTCGTCTTCTTCGTGATGGATGATGTTCTCCCAGATCCCGCTGAACGGGGAGTTCCGGTTGAGATATTTATTGATCTCTGGACCCTGGACCTTGCGCAGGGATTGGATCAGCTGGCGGTCGGTTTCGGTGAAGGGTTCGATGTTGACGAACTTTGAGAGATCCACCTTGTCGACCTTGGCGCAAAAGGCCGTCTGCTCTTCATTGCTTTCTCCTGCGACCGCGTCGAGGCCGAAACCGGGAAAGTTCTCTTCGTTGAAGTTGAAAACCACCCCGAGCCGCTGGGCGTTCCCCACCAATTTCTCCTCTTCGGAGATCACGGCTACGGGCGCCTCGGCTTCTACCGGCCGCGGCCGGCTGCTCGCTACCGGCGCCACCCGTTTGATCGTGGTGTCGAGTACGCGCAGGAACGGTTTCCCATCTTTATAGCTGAATTCGAATTTGCCCTTGAGATCGTCGGAGAGGGAATAGCCATAGGCTTCGAGCAGCTTGTTCTTTTCCTTGTCCCAATTGCGGATGCTGTCGAAATAATAAGCCCCATGGGCATGCAGCAGCTGGAGGAATACGATGACCTTTGGCAGCGAGAGGGGGTGGATGACATCGGGGAAGTCGCTGCTCGTGTCGAAGTTGCGTTCTTCGTTCTTCCGGAGCACGACCTGGTATACCTGGCCGTCGATCTCGACGGAGGCCTTCACCACTTCGTCCTTTGCATATTCTATTTTGGCGCGCTGAGTGCGGAGGTATTTCTCCGCTTCGGCCAGCGTCTGCGGGCTGCAAAGCAGCCGGATGCTCTTCAGGTCGATGAATTTCATCTTCACCACCGTATGCCGCTGATCGTACTGCACTTCTTCGGCCTTCAGCATATTGCGATCGAGCAGCTCCTGCAGCTGGATCAGGGCCCCGGCCTCGTGGCGGCAGATATCTCCGAGATTGTAGGGGCAACTGCACCGGATGGATAGCGTCTTCGGATCCTTGAACTTCTGGACGTACACTTTGTAATAGGTCGTATAGCTATCGTCCTTCACCCGGAAAGTGACGGACTCGAATAACTCGTCGTATTCGATCAGCTCTACATAACCAATGGCATGGATCTTCTTTCCCCGTCGAATTACTTCATCGGTCCCATTGGTATAAACATACTTAATAAGGTGCGGTAACGCCATATGCTGTTTTAACAAATCCCCTTCCCACGGCCCGGCTCCCGGGTGTTGAATGCGGAAAGGCCAATCTGCAAAACTAAAGGAAAAAAGGTGAGTGTAGAAAATAAATCCATCTTACCTTTGGAAGGCCCCGAATCAAGTTTCCCTTTGTACCACAGATCGTTATGTTTAAACCGGCTTATATGATCGCCCGTATTAAATTTTTAACACCTATCCTTCTTTTACCCTGCCTGATCACCACCTCCTCCGCACAAAAGCTAAAAAAGACCGACAAAGCCACTCTTTCCAATCTGCAGACCCATATCCGGTACCTGGCCGATCCCCGGCTGGAAGGCCGGAGAACCGGGACGCCGGGAGAAAAGGGAGCCAGTGATTATATCAGTGTTGCGCTCGGACAGGCAGGCGTACAGCCGAAAGGTGACAATGGCGGCTGGCTTCAGGCTTTTACCATCGACCAGGGCCGGGAGCTGAGCAAGGATGCGTATTTCGTCGTCAACGACCGGCCCTTTGTGCCGGAGAAGGAATATTTCCCTCTTCCCTTCAGCGCAACGACGGCCGTTTCGGGTTCGCCGGCCATCGCGTTACAGGAAAGCGGCGTTCCCTGGTTCCTTGATCTGCGCGAGCTGCTGGAGTCGGCTGCCGGCAATCCTCATTTCAATCTCTCCGCCGCCATCCGGTCAAAGGCAGCGGCCTGCGCCAAAAAAGGCGCTACCGCGCTTATCCTTTACAACTCCTCGCGGATCGCCGACAACCTCGCCTTTAACCCGCATGAGAAACCGGAGGCCGTCGCGATCCCGGTGGTTTATGTCACCCGGGAGGCCAAACGAAAATACCTGAAGGATGAGTCCGCTTCCGTGGACATCCGGCTCAAGATGGGTTTTACGGAGAAAAAGCGCACGGGGCATAATGTCGTTGGCTTTTTGAACAACAACGCCGCTACTACCGTGGTCATCGGCGCGCACTATGATCATCTCGGACACGGCGAGGACGCCAATACGCTTTACCATGGAAAGGACAGCGTCACCTTTAACGGCGCTGACGACAATGCCAGCGGAGTGGCGGGAATGATCGAGCTGGCGAGGATGATCTCCGCCTCGAAACTAAAGTCCAACAACTATCTTTTTGTCGCTTTTTCGGGGGAAGAACAGGGTTTGTTCGGTTCCAAATACTTTGTAGAGCATTTGCCCGTGGAGTTGCGGACCGTGAACTATATGATCAACCTGGACATGATCGGGCGGTTGAATGACAGTTCGCACCTGCTGACCCTGGGCGGCATCGGTACTTCGCCTTACTGGGCGCAGATGTTTGGCGCCTCGAAAGACAAAAAGGAGTTCTCGTTCCGGCTGGACAGCAGTGGCGTCGGGCCGAGCGATCACACTTCGTTTTACCTGAAGGATATTCCTGTGCTTTTTGTCTTTACGGGCGCGCATGCCGATTATCATACGCCTGGCGACGACCCCGCGAAGATCAATTATACGGGGGAGCTTGAGGTGGTCAAATTCGTCTATGGGCTTATCGAGACGGCGGATAAACGGGGCCGGTTTGGCTTTACCAAGACCCGGGACCTGTCGCCGGACATGCCGCGGTTCAGCGTAACGCTGGGTATCCTGCCGGACTATACGTTTGGCGGCAGCGGGGTGCGGGCCGATGGCGTCAGTGAGGGCAGGCCGGCGGATAAGGCGGGCATGAAAGCGGGGGATGTGATCGTGCAGCTGGGCAGTTACCCGGTGACGACCCTGGAGAATTATATGGAGGCATTGGGAAAGTTCAAATCGGGGGATAGGACGACGGTGCGTTATAAGCGGGGCGCCGATACGCTCGAAGGGGCTGTGCAATTTTAACAATGAAGCTGAAGCTGAACATAGAGGATATGACGGGGGAGTTCTTCGAGGACACCCGGTTGCTGGGCATTGTGGCGCCGGTAAAGGACTACCAGTTCTGCTGGCAGTTGAACAACCGGCTGCGCTTTGATTTCCGGATCAACAATGATATCGAGATCCAGCTGACCAAGCGCCAGCGGCGGTACTATTTTGGGGTCTACGAATACAATGAAAAGGACAGCAGCCAGCTGCATTACCTGTATAACAACCAGTTCGATGGGGAATACCTGCTTCCCGAGTTCAAGCACCTGGACTTTCTCTGGCTTTTAAAGGGGGATGTGGTAGCTGATGAGCGGCTGGGGGAGCTGATTGGCTGTATCCGGACCGTACCCGGCGTGCAGCTGGTGATGGAGTTGGCGCATGATAAGATCAAAAACAAAGTACATTTAATATTCTAGCCATGTGGGAAGAAAAAAACAACTCGCTGTACCGGAAATTCCAGTTCAAGGATTTTTCCGAAGCCTTTGCTTTTATGACGCGGGTAGCGTTAGCGGCCGAAAAGATGGATCACCATCCAAATTGGTCGAATGTCTACAATACCGTAGAGATCAACCTAAACACGCATGATGCGGGGGATACTGTAACCGAACGGGACCGGAAACTGGCTAAATTGATCGATGCAATGGCCTAACCCGGATCCGCCGGCGGCGGATCGCCCGTGAGCGCAATCATTAACTATTCATGCTTGCCAGGAACTCTTCGTTGCTCTTGGTGCCGCGCATGCGTTTGAGCAGCTCGTTCATGGCTTCCTCTGCGTTCATGTCATTCAGATAGACGCGAAGCAAGTTCATGCGTTGCAGCACGTCTCTTTCGAGCAGGAGATCATCGCGGCGGGTGGAAGAAGACACGAGATCGATAGCCGGGTAAATGCGGCGATTGGAAAGCCGGCGTTCCAGCTGCAATTCCATATTACCGGTACCCTTGAATTCTTCGAAGATCACTTCATCCATCTTGGAGCCGGTGTCGATCAGCGCCGTTGCGAGGATGGTCAGGGAGCCGCCGTTCTCGATCTTACGGGCGGCGCCGAAGAATTGTTTGGGCTTCTGCATGGCGTTTGCTTCAACACCACCGGACAGGACCTTCCCGGATGCCGGCGCAACGGTGTTGTGAGCGCGGGCGAGACGGGTGATGGAGTCGAGGAGGATGATGACGTCATGGCCGCACTCGACCAGGCGTTTGGCCTTTTGGAGGGCGATGGTAGAGACTTTTACGTGTTTTTCCGCCGGTTCGTCGAAGGTGGAGGCGATGACCTCGGCCTTTACGCTGCGTTCCATATCGGTGACTTCCTCGGGACGTTCGTCGACGAGAACGATCATCAGGTAGCATTCCGGATGGTTGGCGGCGACGGCGTTGGCCACGGCTTTCAACAGCATCGTCTTGCCCGTTTTCGGCTGGGCGACGATGAGACCGCGCTGTCCTTTTCCGATGGGAGTGAACAGATCGATGATGCGGGTGGAATAGTCGCTGGGCGTCGTGAAGAGGTTGAGCTTTTCAAAGGGGAAAAGCGGGGTCAGGTAATCGAAGGGAACACGGTCGCGCACTTCTTCGGGTCCCTTGTTATTTATCGTCTCGACCTTCAGCAACGCGAAATATTTTTCTCCTTCCTTTGGCGGACGGACGCTGCCGAGGACGGTATCGCCGGTCTTCAGGCCGAACAGTTTGATCTGGGAAGGGCTGACATAGATATCGTCGGGGGAGGAGAGATAGTTGTAGTCGCTGCTGCGGAGGAACCCGTAACCGTCGGGCATCATTTCCAAAACGCCTTCCGCGGAGATGACGCCGTCGAATTCGATGTTGAAAACCTCATTGCGGCGCTGCGGATAGGTCCTGGCGCCCTGCTGGTCGCCACCGCGATTCTCACCATTGATATCGATGCTTTCCTGTTCGTCCAATAAGGACGGAACGTCTTCTTGTCCGGGTTGTTCTTCGGATGATTCGGGAGCGGAGTCTTCGCGACGGGGACGGGGAGCGGGCTGTTCGCGGCGCTCTTCCCGGCGGGGTTGCGGATGAGGGTGAGCCGGAGGCGGGGTCTTTTGCACGGGCCCCTTTACAGCCACTTGTTCTTTTACAGGCGCCGCGGCAGCCTTGATTGAAACAGGCTCCTGGGGTTCTTCTTCTTTTTTGCGAGTCGCCGTCTTTTTCAACATGGGCTTTTCTTCTTTCTTAGGAGCCGCAGCGGTCTTCACATTGTCTTTCCTGGCTTCTACTTTCCTTGGCTTTTCGTCGCCGCTTTCTACTATCGCTTCTTCTGTGCTATTGGCGGTAGCCGTCTTTATAATTCGTTTGCGTTTGGGCTTGTCATCGGAGGCATCTGCTTTCCCTTCACTGGCCGTAACCGCTTGTTTATCGAGGATCTTGTACACGAGCTCCTGCTTGTCCAGCTTCTTGGCACCGGCAATTTTTAACTGCTCCGCAATGTCGAGGAGTTCCGGAACGAGCATGTCGTTCAATTGGAGAATATCGTACATAAAAAAACTTGAGAGTTGAACAGCATTCTCAAACAGTGGACTGTCTAGCTGAAAATGTTTGAAATGAATTGATTATTTGTGAACCAGAAGACTTAAAACTGATAAGCTGTGAGCATTGGAAAAGGAAACCGATCAGCTTAATTCCACTGCAATTTTAGCATAAAAATGCGAAAATCAAAAAAATTTTTTAAAATCAACTGAGATTCAGCGGCTTTTTGGTCGCGGCAAAAAATTGAAAAACATAATTTTTTGCCACAACGGCAATAATGTCAGACCGGACTTCGTCCGGTTGGGGCCTGAAAAATAGCATATCCCAGTTTTCGTCGGCGCCTTTTTCCCGGTTGGTCTATATTTGCTACTCAAAATTATGAAATCAAGAGTATGTTCAACACAAGAGTGAAGGTGAAAGCGCTTCTTTCCACCGCGCCGGAGAGCCAGCAAGTAGTCGTTATGGGATGGGTTCGGAGTTTCCGCAACAATCAGTTTATCGCCCTCAATGATGGTTCTACCAATAATAACATCCAGGTGGTCGCAGAGTTGGGCACTTTTGATGAAGAACTGTTAAAAAAAATAACCCCGGGGGCCTCATTAAAGGTAACCGGTTCGCTGGTTGCATCCCTGGGCAAGGGTCAGGCTGTAGAGGTAAAAGCAACGAGCATCGAGGTGTTGGGCGAATGCAATCCCGATACGTACCCGTTACAGCTAAAGAACAGGCCCAGCCTGGAATACCTACGAGAGATCGCCCATCTGCGCTTTCGGACGCAAACCTTTGGGGCCGTCTTCCGCATCCGGCATTCCCTTTCCTTTGCGATCCATAAATTCTTCAATGAACGGGGCTTTATCTATCTCCACACGCCGATCGTGACCGCCTCCGACGCCGAAGGTGCGGGCGAAATGTTCCGGGTCACCACACTGCCCTTCGACAATCCGCCGAGAAAGGAAGACGGGACCATCGATTTCTCCGAAGACTTTTTCGGCCGCTCGACCAATCTCACCGTCAGCGGACAGCTCGAAGGGGAGTTGGGCGCAACCGCATTGAGCGAGATCTATACGTTTGGGCCGACCTTCCGCGCGGAGAACTCGAATACGGCAAGGCATTTGGCGGAGTTCTGGATGATCGAACCCGAGATGGCTTTTTGCGATCTCGAGGACAATATGAACCTCGCGGAGGATTTCATCCGCTATCTTATCCGCTATGTGATGGAGCAGAACAGAGAGGACCTGGAATTCCTCGCACAGCGGCTGGTCGACGAAGAGAAACAGAAACCGCAGGCCGAGCGAAGCGAGATGGGGCTGATCGAGAAGCTGGAGTTCGTGGTGAATAATCAATTCGAGCGGATCACTTATACCGAAGCCATCGACATCCTGCTGCAGTCCCCGGCCTACAAAAAGAAGAAGTTTCAATACGAGGTGAAGTGGGGGATCGACATGCAAAGCGAGCACGAGCGGTACCTGGTGGAAAAGCATTTCAAGAAACCCGTTATCGTTACCGGCTATCCCGCGGCGATAAAAGCCTTTTATATGCGGCAAAATGAAGACGGTAAGACCGTTGCGGCCATGGACATCCTGGTACCGGGCATCGGGGAGCTGGTCGGGGGCTCGCAGCGCGAAGAGCGGCTCGACCGCCTCGAACAGCGGATGCGGGAGATGCATATTCCCGTCGAAGAGATGTGGTGGTATCTCGACACCCGGCGCTTCGGTTCGGTGCCGCATGCCGGATTTGGACTGGGATTCGAACGCATGATGCTTTTCGTTACCGGGATGACCAATATCCGCGACGTGATCGCGTTCCCGCGTGCGCCCAAGAGTGCGGAGTTTTGAGTACATTTGTTGAAACAAATGTACTCTTATGTCCATTCCCGTCGTCGACCTTGCCGAATTCACTTCCGGTAACGCTCAGCAAAAAGCCGCATTTGTAGCCGCACTTGGAAAAGCCTATGAGGACGTGGGATTCGTTGCGGTGAAGAACCATGGTATTCCGGATGCGACGGTTGCGGGTCTTTACAGCAACACAAAGGCCTTTTTCTCCTTACCGCAGGACGTAAAAAAGAAATATGAGATCGCCGGGTTGGCCGGTCAGCGCGGATATACTTCCTTCGGGAAGGAGCATGCCAAGGGCAGCACGGCGCCCGATCTGAAGGAGTTCTTCCAGTTTGGGCAGACCGTGACGGACAACGACCCGATCAAGGCGGAGTATCCCGACAATGTACAGGTAGCCGAGCTGCCGGAGTTCAACAAGCTTTTTGTAAACGCCTACCGCGGCTTTGAGACCTCGGGCGGACATTTGCTCCGGGCGATCGCGCTTTATCTTGGGTTAAAAGAGACCTATTTCGACGAGTATATCCACAACGGCAACTCCATTCTGCGGGCGATCCACTATCCGCCGATCAAGGAGGAGCCAAAGTCGGCGATCCGGGCGGAACAGCATGAGGATATCAATTTGATAACCTTACTGGTCGGAGCATCGGCCGATGGCCTGGAGATTCTTTCCAAGCAAAACCAGTGGGTGCCGGTGACCTCGCTGCCCGAGCAGATCGTTGTCAATGTAGGGGATATGCTGCAGCGGCTGACCAATAACAAGCTCAAGTCCACTACCCACCGGGTCGTTAATCCGCCCCGCGAGCATTGGGGCAGTCCGCGTTTCTCGATCCCGTTCTTTCTGCATCCCAAGAGCAGCATGAGCCTTGCGTGTCTGCCCAGCTGTATCGACGCCCGGCATCCGAAGGCTTATCCCGATGCCACCGCCGGGGAATATCTCGATGAGCGCTTGCGCGAGATCGGGCTGAAGAAGTAGCCATTTATCCCGGGATTTGATCCGCTGGTCCCAACTCGAAAAATTTTTTAAAATAATTTTTTTGTCGTTTAAGCCGCTGATTGTCAGCGGCTTTTTTCTATCCTTCATTGCTAATTTCTGAGTTTAGAAAGGTACTGTGTGTTGCATAGTACTATTTTTCTACATACCTTTATGTTGTCAAGCGAACGGATAGGTTCGCCGGGCTTAATTCTAAAATTTAAAGCGTATGAATATAGAGAACACCCAGAGCCAGATGCGAAAAGGAATCCTGGAGTTTTGCATTCTCTCTGTGATCAGGCGCGGTGAAGCTTACCCCTCGGATATCGTGGAAGAAATGAAGGCAGCAAACCTGAACATCCTCGAAGGCACCCTTTACCCCCTGTTGACCCGGTTGAAAAATGCGGACATGCTTACATACCGTTGGGTAGAAAGCAACTCGGGCCCCCCACGCAAATATTTTTCCCTCACGCCCAAGGGCGAGGCTTTCTATGGTGAACTGGAAGCCACCTGGACGGAACTGGCCAACGCCGTACACGCGCTCACCAACCACATGCATTAAGAACCCAACTCAACCTCCAAATACACTCACAATGAAAAAGATCATTAATATAAACTTCCATAGTCGGGTGATCCCCATCGAAGAGTCCGCCTATGAGATCTTGCAGCAGTATATCGAAAGTCTGCGCAGGCATTTCGCAAATGAGGAAGGCAGGGAGGAGATCGTCAGCGATATCGAGAACCGGTTTGCGGAGCTTTTCTCTGAGACCCTTAAGAAGGGGGCAGCCTGCATCACGGACGCCGATGTCAATTCCATCATTGCCAGCATGGGCCGGCCTGAAGAGTTCGAGGGCGAAGGCAGCCCCGAAGCCGCTCCTGCCGGTGCGACGGGCGCCGCCGGAAACCAGCAGCAATCGGGCCCCCAGCCCAACTGGCAGTTTGCCGGGGAAGAAGGCCGCCGCCTCTATCGCGCCGACAATGACAAGATCCTCGGGGGTGTCTGCGCCGGTCTGGCCAATTACCTCCGCCTGGATCCTGCCGTGGTCCGGATCGTCTTCGCGCTGATGACCCTGGGCTGGGGCACCGGTGTGCTCCTTTATATCATCCTCTGGATCATTCTGCCCAAGCGCTCACTGCCGGTTACCGCACGGAAGCGCCTTTATCGGAATTCCGAAGACAGGGTCATCGCCGGCGTCGCCAGCGGTCTGGCCGCCTATTTTCACGTCGATGTGTGGATCCCCCGATTGATCTTTGCCTTGCCGCTGATCTTCAGCATCCTGGCTTCGATCCTGCGGCATGCCTTCTGGTATCATTGGGATGATTCCGTCTTCTTTACCGGCGGATTCGGCGGGACCTTGTTTATCACCTATATCGTATTGTGGATCGTACTCCCCGAGGCCGTGACGGCCTCTGAAAAACTGGAAATGCGGGGGGAGAAGGTCGACCTGGAGTCTATAAAAAACACTATTAAAAGCGACCTGGAAACCTTCAAGGGCCGGGCAAAAGACATGGGCGCCGAGATGCAGGAACGCTTTCAACAGGTGGGAAGCCAGGTCAGACAAAACACTCAGAACTGGGCAACGGAAGCGGGTCCCACCATCCGTAAGACCGGCACCGGCTTCGGCCATGCCGTCGGCGTGCTCTTCAAAGCCTTTTTCCTGTTCATCGCCGGGTGTATCGCGTTCGCACTGATGGTGGCGCTGATCAGCATCCTGTTCCGCGGCGGCGGCCTCCTGCACCTGAAGGGATATGTGCTGGAAGGCTTCTGGCAGAACTTCCTGGCCTGGAGCGGTTTCTTCCTCTTCCTGGTGATCCCGGTGATTGCCTTGCTGACCTGGCTCATCCGCCGCATCTCCGGCACCCGCAGCCGTAGCCACTACCTGGGCTATACTTTTGCGACCCTCTGGGTACTTGGGTTGATCTCGGTGATCGTCCTGGCCGGTATGATCGTGAACAATTTCCGCAGCCGGCAGCATGTGGAGCAGGCGGTAGGGCTTGTACAGCCTGCCAGCGGAAAGCTGGTGGTCCGCACGGCAGTGCCTGCCAACCGCTACGAGGATACGGACTATTGGTTTGATATGGACTTTGGCCGGAACAGCCCCTTTTATTTCCGCACCGAGGACAGCGTGCTGTTAACGACCGTGAGAGTGCGGGTGCTGAAAAGCGAGGACTCCAGCTTTCACGTCAACCTGATCAAACTCAGCCGCGGCAGCAATAGCAACAGCGCCCATGAGCTGGCCAACAACATCCAGTTCAATGTCTACCAGACCGACAGCACGCTCCATCTTCCCTATGGTTTCGATATTGCCCGGGGGGATAAGTTTCGCAACCAGCAGGTCCTGGTCGAGGTCTCGGTACCGGTCGGCAAGCGCATCCTGGTCAACTCCAGCTTCGATGACTACCATTGGTTCAATATCCTTCCCGGCCGCCGCCATATCCACTGGGATGATGGCAAGGACTGGAATCTCGAGCTGGACGAGGACATCGACGACCATGACAGCTACTCTTACAGCACCAATGTCGAATATGTTATGACCCCTACCGGCCTTAGCCGCACCGATCGTCAGTCCTACAATGACGAAGACCGGAACAGCCGGAAGCATCGCAACCGGGACGAAGACAAGAATGACGACGACGATCAGCCGGAATACAAGGCCAAACCGAAAGTAAAGGACAGTAATGGTGGAGGTGGATACCGGTACAAGGCGCCTGATGCGCCGGCGGCTCCCGGGAAGAAGGATAGTGCGAGTGTAAAAAGGACAGCGATGGTGGAACATAAGTTATTGTCTGCCCTGGGCAGAGTCTAAAGAAACTTCGTTGGTTGAAGTTGGAACATAGGCCGCCGGCGTCTGCCGGGGGCCTTCTTTTTTTTCCATATCTTCGCGCCGCACAAAAGTCAACACATGAAGCATACTCCTTTTACGAAAATGCATACCGCACTCGGAGCCAAGATGGTGGAATTCGCCGGCTACTTGATGCCCATCAGCTATACCGGCATCAACGAAGAACACGCCACCGTCCGTACGAATGCGGGGGTCTTCGATGTAAGCCATATGGGCGAATTCATCGTAAAGGGGGAACATGCCCTGGACCTCATCCAGCGGGTAACGACCAATGATGCATCAAAACTGACCAATGGTAAGGCGCAGTACAGTGCGCTGACCAACAACGAGGGTGGGATAGTAGACGACCTGATCGTCTATTGCCTGGAACAGAACAAGGCTTATATGCTGGTGGTCAATGCGGCCAATATCGAAAAGGACTGGAACTGGATCTCGAAACATAACAACAAAAAGGCCGAGCTGCACAATATCTCCGACAAGACCGCCCTGCTCGCCATCCAGGGACCCAACGCGACGAGGTTCATGCAGGCCCTGACGGACATCGATATTCTCAACCTTTCCTACTATACTTTCGCCAAGGGCAAGTTTGCCGGCGTCGACAACGTTCTCATCAGCGCCACGGGTTACACCGGCGCGGGCGGGATCGAGATCTATTTCGAAGACAAGGGTGATGACGCCGAAACGATCTGGAACGCCATTTTCTCCATCGGCGGCCCACAGGGGATGAAGCCGATCGGGCTCGGCGCCCGGGACACGCTTCGGCTGGAGATGGGCTATTGCCTGTACGGGAACGATATTGACGACACCACCTCTCCGTTGTCGGCCGGGCTGGGCTGGATCACCAAGTTCAACAAAGACTTTACTGCCAAGCCCATTCTCGAGGCGCAGAAGGCGGATGGAGTGCAACAAAAGCTCGTCGGTTTCGAAATGCTGGAAAAGGGCATTCCGCGGCATGACTACGAGATCAAGGACTTCACCGGCGCCACTATCGGCCGGGTCACCTCGGGAACTCAGAGCCCATCGCTCGGAAAGGCCATCGGCATGGGCTATGTACGGGCGGCGTTCGCGGGTATTGATACGAAGATCTATATCAAAGTGCGGGACAAGCTGCTGCAGGCGAAGGTGGTAAAGTTTCCCTTTAATTAAGATGACTTGGAACGATTTTGGCGGAAAAGACGCCATGCCCACCATCCATCTGACGACATTCGTCGCCGCCCCGGCCGACCGGGTTTTTGACCTCGCCCGCAGCATCGACCTCCACCGGAAGTCCATGGCCCATACCCAGGAGCAGGCGATCGCCGGAACGACTGCCGGACTGATCGGGCTCGACGAGACCGTTACCTGGAAGGCTAAGCATCTTATGAAGATGCGGGTATTGAAATCGAAGATCACCGCCATGAACCGGCCGCTTTCCTTTACCGACGAGATGGTGGATGGGGACTTTAAGAGCATCCGGCACGAGCATCACTTCAAGAAGATCGACAACGGCACCCTGCTGATCGATCTGTTCCATTTTGAAACGCCGTATGGCGGCCTTGGCAGACTCGTCAACCAGCTCTTCCTTACACGATATATGCGGGCCCTGCTCGAAATGCGTAACCAGGCGATAAAAGAATACGCCGAGTCGGAAAAATGGAAGTTTATTTTGGACAAATAAACGCCCCCGAAGCCGTATTTTTGCGGCATTCTTATGACGAACTTTTCCAAACCGACTTTACACACCGCACTTTCCCCGGCTCTTTTGCATTTATACGACCTGAACCACGCCATCGTGGTGATCATCGATGTCCTTCGCGCCACTTCCACTATCGCCACCGCCCTCCATAACGGGGCAAAATGTGTTATTCCCGTCGACAGCGTCGCCAAGTGCATCGAGCTTGGCCGCCAGATAGACGGCATCACTGCCGGCGAAAGGGATGGGATGATCGCCGAAGGTCTTGAACACGGCAACTCCCCCTTCGAATACCCGCGCGACTTCATCTACAACCGGACCCTGGTGCTTACGACGACCAACGGCACCAAGCTGTTGCATATGGCCCTCGACAGGGGAGCGGGGCAGATCGTTACCGGGTCATTCCCCAATCTCAGCTCCGTCTGTGATTATCTCGTCTCTCAGAACCAACCGGTTGTGCTGGGTTGCGCGGCCTGGAAGGACCGGGTCAACCTGGAGGATATGCTTTTTGCCGGGGCGGTCATTTCCCGGGTAAAAGACCATTTCTCCATCAACTGTGACGCCTCCCAGATCGCCGAGACGGTCTATCATGATGCGAAAAGCGATCTTTTTGGGTTTATGCAGGGCAGGAATGCCTCGCATTACCACCGGCTCATGGGATATGGGCTGGAGAAGGATATCCGGTATTGCCTCAAGCCGGATGTGGCCAATGTGCTGCCTTTATACGAAAATGGCAAACTGATTGTGCTTTAGCCCGCGGAGGCTTCCCCCGGCACCTTCGGCGCCTGGTAGGGCCTATGATGGGCCTTCAGCGGAAACGCCCGTGGCGTTTCAGGGGTTCCGGAAATCGTAAACACCGGCCGGTGGAAGCGCTTACCTTTGCACCGCGTTTCGAATTGAAAAAAAGCACCCTCCATATCGCACTCGTAGGCAATCCCAATAGCGGGAAGAGCTCGCTGTTCAATGCGCTCACCGGCCTTAATCAGAAAGTGGGCAATTTCCCGGGCGTCACGGTCGATAAAAAAACCGGTGTAAGTCAATTGGCGCCGGGCCTTTCGGTCAACATCGTCGATCTGCCCGGAACCTACAGCCTCTATCCCAAACGGGCCGACGAATGGGTCACTTATAAAGTTCTGCTCAACCAGGACCCGGCCGTAAAAGCCGATATGGTGGTACTGCTCGTCGATGCCAGCAACCTGAAGCGAAACCTGTTATTCTGCAGCCAGATCATCGATTTGAAAATTCCCGTCGTAGTGGCCCTTACGATGATGGACCTGGCGGCGCAGAAAGGCATCGAGATCGACGTGGACGGGCTCGAACGGGAGCTTGGGATACCCGTCGTTGGGGTCAATCCGCGGAAGAACAAGGGCATTCCCCAGCTGAAAAAGATCGTCGAGCTGCGGGCGCGGCAGCTGAACCTGGCGCCGCCGAGGGCATTCATCGGCAACCAGGCCCTGGCCACCGGTGCGATCCACGACGTAAAAAGACTTTTTCCCGAGATCAGCGACTACACCGCCATCCACTACCTGATCAATCACGAGCATTTCGATCTTCCCCCGGATCAGCAACAACGGATCGAGGCGATCGAAGCCGCCCATTCATTTAATCATACCCGTATCCAGGCGGATGAAATACTCCAGCGGTATGGCCGGATCAAGCAGATCATGCAGCATACGGTGTCCGAACCCGATCCGCTGGAAAAGACCCTGTTCACCGAACGGCTGGACAAACTCTTCCTGGACCGGACCTGGGGCTATATCATCCTCCTCGGCGTTCTGTTCCTGCTCTTCCAGAGTGTCTTCTGGATCGCGCAGTATCCGATGGACGCCATCGACTGGACCTTCTCGAAGCTGGGCGGCTGGCTGGGTCAGACCCTTCCCGACGCCTGGTGGAGCGACCTGCTGGTCAACGGCCTGCTGGCCGGTCTCAGTGGCATCCTGGTATTCGTCCCGCAGATCATGATCCTCTTCGGCCTGATCACGATCCTCGAAGACACCGGCTATATGGCCCGGATCAGCTTCCTGACCGACAAGCTCATGCGAAAAGTGGGTCTTAACGGAAAAAGCGTCATGCCCATGATCAGCGGCTTCGCCTGTGCGGTCCCGGCGATCATGAGCGCCCGCAACATCGAGAACCGCAAGGAACGCCTGCTGACGATCCTCATCACCCCGCTCATGAGCTGTAGCGCCCGGCTGCCGGTTTATACCATGCTGATCGCCCTTGTCATCCCCCGGAAGGAGGTGTTGGGCATCTTCAGCCTGCAGGGGTTGGTCATGATGGGCCTGTATATGCTGGGGCTGGTCATGGCGATGGTCGTGAGCTATGTCGCCAAATGGTTCATCCGCCTGAAGGAAAAAAGCTTTTTTATCCTCGAACTGCCGATCTACCGGGCGCCCCGGTGGAATAATGTCGTCGTCACGATGATCAACAAGGCTCGCATCTTCGTTGTGGATGCGGGGAAGGTGATCATGGTTATCAGCCTGATCCTGTGGGGGCTAAGCTCTTTCGGGCCGTCGCACCGTTCGGCCGTCGCGGCCCAATACGAGGAGCAGATCCGGCAACATCCCGACCAGGCTTCCGCGCTTCAAAAGGAAAAGCAGGCGTCCCTGTTGGAGAACTCGTACGCCGGGGTGTTGGGCAAGGTAGTGGAACCTGTGATCCGGCCGCTGGGTTATGACTGGAAGATCGGCATTGCAGTGATCACCTCTTTTGCCGCGCGGGAAGTATTTGTCGGTACGATGGCGACGCTGTACAGCGTGGAGGGCGGCAAGGATGCAGACCAGCAGACGCTTCGCCAACGGATGGCATCGGCTCGGCGGGAAGACGGTACTCCGGTGTATACCCTTGCCAGCGGCGTCAGCCTGATGATCTTCTATGTCCTTGCCATGCAATGTATGAGCACCCTGGCAGTTGTCCGCCGCGAGACCCGCAGCTGGAAATGGCCGGGGATCCAGCTGGCGTATATGACGGGCCTGGCCTATGTGATGAGCCTGATCGCCTATCAGCTGTTGAAGTAGTTGATTTCGACCTGCCCGTTTAAAGCACTCCCAATCTCTTCAATTCCTCTTTGAATAATGCCGGCGTCCGGAAATGGAGGCCGACGAAGCCTAAGTCCCGGGCGGGAAGTACATTCCGGATATTATCATCGACATAGATGGCATGTTTCGGATCGATGCTGAACCGTTGGATCAACAGCCTATAAATCTCCGGAAAGGGCTTCCGCACCTTTTCTTCGCCCGAGACCAGCCGCCCGTCAAACCAATGCAGGAAATCGTATAGCTCGAGCGCCACCGGGAAGGTTTCTGCGCTCCAGTTCGTCAACGCATATAATTTCAGCTTCCCCTGATCTTTCAGCTCGCGGAAGATCTCGACGGTCTCATGGATGGGGCCGCCCAGCATCTCTTTCCACCGGCCATAGTAGGCGCGGATGGACTTCTCATGTTCGGGGAATTTTTTTACGAGATACTCCGTCGCTTCCTGCAGGCTTCGGCCGGCGTCCTGTTCTTCATTCCAGTCCGGGGTGCAGATGGTCGAGAGGAACCATTTGCGTTCCTGTTCGTCGGGAATGATCTTATTGTACAGATATTCCGGGTTCCAGTCGATGAGTACACCGCCCAGGTCGAAGACAAGGGTGTCGATTGTCATATTATTTTATTTTTTGCAGTCGTTCCGCCGCTCTCTCCAGTGTTTCCGCCTTTTTGGCAAAACAGAAACGTACCACCCGGTCGTCCTTCCCGGACTGATAAAAAGCCGACACCGGGATGGACGCCACCCCGTATTCCTTTGTGATCCGGATGGCAAAATCCTTATCGGCCTCGTCGCTGATCCGGTCGTATTTGTATAACTGGAAATAGCTGCCATAGGAAGGTAATGGAGAAAATTTCGTGCCGGTCATCAGCCGGGCAAAATAATCTCTTTTCTGCTGTAGGAAGGGACCCAGTGACAGGTACGTATCCTTGTCCTTTAAGAACTCCGCCAGCCCCACCTGCGAGGGGGTGTGACAGCTGAAGCAGTTGAACTGGTGCACTTTCCGGAATTCCTGCATCAGTGACGGCGAGGATACGCTATAGCCCAGCTTCCAGCCAGTGCAGTGATAGATCTTTCCAAAGGAAAACGAGACGAAGCTTCTTTCCAGCAGATCGGGATACCGCAGGATGGACTGATGGGGAATGCCGTCGAAGATCAAATGTTCGTATACCTCGTCCGAATGGATGAGAATCCGGGTGTTTTCGACGATTGCCCGCAATTGCTGCATGTCCTCCGGTCTCAGGACGGCGCCGGTGGGGTTGTGTGGGGTGTTGAGCAGGATCATCCTCGTTTTTGAGGTGATCTTTTGTCGTACCGCCTCCCAGTCGATCCGGTAGTCGGGGAATTGCAGGTCGATTCTTATTGGAATGGCGCCGTTGATGACAATGTTGGGGATATAGCTGTCGTAGGCCGGTTCAAAGACGATGACCTCGTCCCCGGGCTGCAGCACCGTCGTCAGCGCCGTATAGATGGCATAGGTCCCGCCGGGGGTAATGGTGATCTGGGTATCGGGGTTGATTTTTGTGCTGTAGAGATCTGTTATCTTGGCGGCCAGCACCTCGCGGAGGCCGGCGATGCCGTTCATATGAGCGTATTGATTATAGCCGTCGCGCATTGCCTTATCGACGAGGGACACCAGCGTTTCGCTCATGGGGAAATCGGGGAATCCCTGGCCCAGGTTGACGGCGCCCAGCTCCGACGCCAGGGAGGACATAACCGTGAATATCGTCGTCGTGACCTGGGGAAGCTTGCTGACAAGGGTCATGGGGGTGGATTATTTGATACAAATATTTTCCGGCCGGATCAACGTTTCGCCGTGGATGCGAAGGTATACCTGCGCCACGGTGACGACATCTTTCTGGCAATAGGTGACGATCCTTTTGAGGTCCTTTTCCAGCCAGTAGACGGCGCCGACCTGACTGCCGTCGATATCATCTTTGGGGGTAGGAACTCCCAGGGTGTGGGCCAGAAGATTGAGGGAAATAAAGTTCTTGTATTCGCCGAATTTCCAGAGCTCCATGGTATCGATATGCGGCACCTCCCAGGGTTTCTTGCCGGAGAGGTTGAGTACGGAGGGGATCTTCATGCCGTGGATGATCATGCGGCGGCAGAGATAGGGGAAGTCGAAGTCCTTTCCGTTGTGGGCGCAGAGATATTTTTGTCCTTCCGAACCCCATTTATGCAGCAGCTCGTAGAACTGTTGCAGGAGCTCTTTCTCGTCGTCGCCGGCGAAGGATTTCAGGGACAGCTTTCTTTCCGCCGGCGGGCCCGACAGAACGCCGCAGGTGATACAGACGACCTTGCCGAACTCCGCATAGATGGCGGCACGGCCATACAGCTCTTCCGGCGTGACGGGCGCCTTGTCCCGGATAAGGGCTTCGGCTTTATGCCGCCACAGATCCTGCCAGTCTTCCGGGACCGCGGTAAAGTCCGGATACTGCGAAACGGTTTCGATATCGAGGAATAGAATGGTATGCAGCGGATAGGGAGACATGCGATCTTTCTTTGCCAGACTGTTTGGTCCGGTCCTCTAAAGATACTGATCTCCTTTATTCCGCTTTACTTCGGCGACATATTCTTTGATCTCCTGTTCTTTTTCTCGCTTGCAGATCAGCAGCACGTCCGGGGTATCGACGACGATGACGTTGTCGACGCCCTGCAGAAGCACCAGCTTGTCGTTGGGGGCATGGACCATGCACCGGGTGGCGTCGATGACGATGACGTTGTCGCCCGCGACCGCGTTTTCCAGGTAGTCCTTATTGAGATTCTCGTAGGCACTGTTCCAGGTGCCCAGGTCGCTCCAGCCAAAGGAGGAGGGGATGACATAGACGTTATCCGCCTTTTCCATGATGCCGAAGTCGATGGAGATATTGGTGCAGAGGGGATAGATGCTTTGGAGGGCTTCTTTCTCGCCGGGGGTGTTGAACTTGTCCTTGTCGGCGGCAAAGACATCATACATTTCCGGGAGATATTTTTCGAAGGCCTGGATGACGTTCTTCACCTGCCAGACGAAGATCCCGGCGTTCCAGAGGAAGTCGCCGCTGGCGAGGAAGGTCTTGGCCAGTTCGAGATTGGGTTTTTCGGTGAAGGTCTTCACCTTGTAGACGTTATCCGATACGGAATGTTGTTCGTACTGAATATAGCCATAGCCGGTGTTGGGATAGGCCGGTTTGATCCCAAGGGTAATAAATGCATTGTGCTTGTTGACGAAGCTGAGGGCTTCGAGACAGACCTTGGTGAAGGCCGTTTTATCGAGGATGAGATGGTCCGCAGGGGCGACGATCAGTGAGGCCTTGGGGTCCAGCTGCTGGAGCTTAAAGGAGATGTAGGCGATACAGGGAGCGGTATTCTTCCGCGAAGGTTCCCCGAGGATGTTCGCCGTGGGCAGCTGTGGCAGCTGTTCCTTTACGATCCCGACGTATTCATTTGAGGTGACCACGTAGATGTTCTCGAGCGGAATAAAGGTGGAAAAGCGATCGAAGGTCCATTGGATAAGCGTCCGGCCCGTATTCAGGATATCGAGGAACTGTTTGGGATAATCCTGTCTGCTCATCGGCCAGAAACGGCTTCCGATGCCTCCGGCCATGATGACAACGTAGTGATGTTTGTTCATATTTTATATAATTCCCTCGCGAATAAGATTATTGAGATCGATAAAGCCCAGGTAGCGTTTTTCATTGGTGACGACGAGCCTGGTGATGTCATGGACACGCATCAGGTCAAGCGCTTCGATGGCCAGGGCGTCCGGTTCTACCGTCTTTGGGCTCGTGGTCATGATATCCCTGGCGGTAAGCCCCGGATGCATCCCTTCTTTTTCCAGCATCCGGCGAAGATCGCCATCCGTTATGATGCCCAGCAGCAGTCCCTGCTCGTCGGTGACGGCGGTAGCGCCCAGGCGCCGGGAGGTGATCTCGATAATGACCTCTTTGAGCGCCGTTTCGGGGCTCACCCGGGGTTGCTCGTTGTGGACATATACTTCCTGCACCCGGAGGTAAAGCTTTTTGCCCAGGGTGCCGCCGGGATGAAAACGGGCGAAATCGTCGCTGCTAAAGCCGCGCAATTCCATTAAGGTGATCGCCAGGGCGTCGCCCATGACCAGCTGGACCGTGGTGCTGCACGTGGGGGCGAGGCTGTTCATCCCTGCTTCCTGTTCGATGGTGGTATTCAGGATGACATCCGACTGCCGGGCAAGTATTGACTGCAAATTTCCGACCATGCCGATCAGGGGGTTGCCGAAGCCGCGGACCAGGGAAAGCAGGACCTTTATTTCGGGGCTTTCGCCGCTTTTGCTCACCAGGATGACCACATCCTGCTCCTGTACCATGCCCAGGTCGCCGTGGATGGCGTCGGCGGCGTGAAGGAAGATGGAGGGGGTGCCGGTCGAATTGAGGGTGGCGACGATCTTTTGGGCGATGATAGCGCTTTTCCCGATGCCGCTGATCACTACCCGTCCTTTGCAATTGAAGATCAGCTCCACCGCCCGCTCGAACTGGCCGTCCAGCTGGTGCTCCAGGGCCGAAACAGCCGCTGCTTCCATCCGGACGATATCCTTTCCTATTCCAATGATATTCTTG
>Ga0157372_10000170_pt1 | contig 71972 bp, 63 predicted proteins | sample C55metaG_FD_115307 | JGI IMG/M metagenome (GOLD analysis project Ga0157372, IMG submission 115307) | Corn rhizosphere microbial communities from Kellogg Biological Station, Michigan, USA - C5-5 metaG | ecosystem: Host-associated > Plants > Roots > Rhizosphere > Soil | place: USA: Michigan... | reverse complement strand
GGGCGCGGATCACGCCCGACTGGCGCAGCACGTCGTCGTAGATCTTGTCGTTGCCGGCGAGCGCGCCCGTGTGCGACGAGGCCGCGCGCGCACCGAGGCTCGTGCGCCCGGCCTTCAGCATCACGACCGGCTTCTTCTTCGACACGCGCTTCGCGACCTCGGCGAACGAGCGGCCGTCCTTCAGGTCCTCGCAGTGCATCGCGATGACGTTCGTGTTCTCGTCCTGCTCGAAGAACGTTAGCAGGTCGTCCTCGTCGAGATCGGACTTGTTGCCGAGGCCGACAATCGCCGACACGCCCATCTTCGCCGAGCGCGAGAACCCGATGATCGCCATGCCGATGCCGCCCGACTGCGACGACAGCGCCGTGTGGCCCTTGAAGTCGTAAGGCGTGCAGAACGTGGCGCACAGGTTCTTCCACGTGTAGTAGAAGCCGTAGATGTTCGGCCCCATCAGGCGCACGTTGTACTTGCGGCCGATCGCCTGGATTTCCTTCTGGCCTTCGACGTTGCCCGTCTCGGCGAAGCCCGACGGAATCAGCACGGCGCCGGGAATCTGCTTCTCGCCGACTTCGGTCAACGCCTGCGCGACGAACTTGGCGGGGATCGCGAACACGGCGACGTCGATGACGCCGGGGACGTCCTTCACGCTCGCGTAGGCCTTGTGGCCCATGATCTCGTCGGCCTTCGGATGGATCGGGTAGATCTTGCCCTGATAGCCGCCGTTGATCAGGTTCTTCATCACCGAGTTGCCGATCTTGCCGGCCTCGGCGGACGCGCCGATCACCGCGACCGCATCGGGTTTCATGATCCGGTTCATCGCGCGCACGATCTCGTCCTGGGTCGGGCGGTATCGCGGCTCGGCAGGATTCGAATCGATGACGATGCGCACGTCGGCGGCGATCGCGCCCTTTTCGGTCGCGAACACCGGATTCAAGTCGAGCTCGCCGATCTCGGGAAAGTCCGTGACGAGCTCGGACACGCGCTGGATGACGCCGGCGAGCGCCTCGCGGTTCACGCCCTTGGCGCCGCGCACGCCCCTCAGCACCTCGGCGGCCGCGATGCTGTCGAGCATCGACAGCGCGTCTTCCTGCGACGCTGGCGCGAGCCGGAACGTCGCGTCCTTCAGGACCTCGACGAGGATCCCGCCGAGGCCGAACGCGACCAGCTTGCCGAACGACGGATCGCTGACCGCCCCGATGATCACCTCCTGGCCGCCCTGCAGCATCTGCTGCACCTGGACGCCGACGAGGTTGGCCTTCGCGTCGTACTTCTTCGCGTTCGCCATGATCGTGGCGAAGCCCTGCTCGGCGGCCGCGGCGTCCTTGACGCCGACCAGCACGCCGCCCGCCTCCGTCTTGTGCAGAATTTCGGGCGAGACGATCTTCAGCACGACCGGAAAGCCCATCTGCGTCGCGAGTTTCGACGCCTCCGCTGCCGTCTTCGCGACGCCTTCCTGCGGCACCGGAATGCCGTAGGCGTCGCAGACGAGCTTGCCTTCCGGCGCCGTCAGCGACGTGCGGCCTTCGGACTTGACCTTGTCGAGGATGTTGCGGACCGTCGTCTTGTCGTGCGCCATGATTTTCCTTGCAGTTCCCGGCTCGAATCGTCGGGCTTCGCCCGCGATTCGAGCGAAGCATCCCGGACGAAAGTAGGGGTCTACTTTCGTCCGCTTTTTATATTGCCTTGGCGGCGCGCAATGCGTCGATCTGCTCGCGCGTGTAGCCGAGCTCCTTCATCACCTCGTCGGTGTGCTCGCCCAGCAGCGGCGAGCGCTTGACCTCGGTCGCGCTGTCGGACAGCTTGATCGGGTTGCCCACCGTCAGGTACTTGCCGCGCTTCGGATGGTCGACCTCGACGACGGTGCCCGTCTTGCGCAACGACGGCTCCTCGGCCAGCTCCTTCATCGAGAGAATGGGACCACACGGGATGTCGTACTTGTTCAGGAGCTCCATCGCCTCGAACTTCGTCTTCGTCATCGTCCACTGCTCGATTTCGCCGAAGATCTCCATCAGATGCGGCAGCCGTCCCTTCGGCGTCGCGTAGCGCGGATCGGTCAGCCACTCATCGCGGCCGATCACCTTGCAGATGTCCTTCCACACCGGCGCCTGAGTGATGAAGTAGATGTACGCGTTCGGATCGGTCTCCCAGCCCTTGCACTTCAGGATCCAACCGGGCTGGCCGCCGCCCGACGCATTGCCGGCGCGCGGCACCGCGTCGCCGAACGTGCCGTTCGGATACTGCGGGTACTCTTCCATCACGCCGGTGCGCGCGAGGCGCTGCTGGTCGCGCAGCTTCACGCGGCACAGGTTCAGCACGCCGTCCTGCATCGCTGCCAGCACGCGCTGCCCGCGACCGCTCGTGTTGCGCTGATAGAGCGCCGCAACGATGCCGAGGGCAAGATGCAGTCCGGTGCCGCTATCGCCGATCTGCGCACCGGTCACGAGCGGCGGGCCGTCGTCGAAGCCGGTGGTCGACGCCGCGCCGCCCGCGCATTGCGCGACGTTCTCGTACACCTTGCAGTCCTCGTACGGACCGGGGCCGAAGCCCTTCACCGACGCGACGATCATCCGCGGGTTCAGCTCCTGGATGCGCTCCCACGTGAACCCCATCCGGTCGAGCGCGCCGGGCGCGAAGTTCTCGACCAGCACGTCGCACTGCTTGACGAGCCGCTCGAGCACTTCCTTGCCCTTCGGGTTCTTGGCGTCGACGGTGATCGACCGCTTGTTGTGGTTCAGCATCGTGAAATAGAGGCTGTCCACGTCCGGGATGTCGCGCAGCTGGCCGCGCGTGATGTCGCCCTCGCCCGCCCGCTCGACCTTGATCACGTCGGCGCCGAACCATGCGAGAAGCTGCGTGCAGGTCGGCCCCGACTGCACGTGCGTGAAATCCAGAATCCTGACTCCGTCGAGCGCCTTCCCCATTGCAATCCCTCGTGTAGCGCGGCCTAAAGTATTTGATATGACAATCGATCGTCAATGTCCCCGACGCGTTTGCGCGTGATGCACTTGCGCGGCGCGCGAGGCGTTCAGCTCGTCGGCTTCTTCGCCGTCGGGTTGAGGTTGCTGATCCGGCCGCTTTCCGTGCCGCCGCCCTCGTCGATGACGGCGTTGATCAGCGTCGGCCGCCGCGAGCGAATCGCCTCCTCCATCGCCTTGCGCAGCTCGTCGGGCGTCTTCACGTGCGCGCCCGCGCCGCCGAAGGCCTGCATCAGCATCTCGTAGCGGGCGTCCTTGACGAACACCAGCGGCGACGGGTCCTTGCCGCCGCCCGCGTTCTTCTCGTCGCCCCGATAGACGCCGTTGTTGTTCAGGATGACGACGCAGACGGGCAGGCCGTAGCGGCAGATCGTCTCGGTCTCCATCCCGGAGAAGCCGAACGCGCTGTCGCCCTCGACCGCGATCACCTGCTGCCCGGTCACGAGCGCGGCCGCGACGCAATAGCCCATGCCTACGCCCATGATCCCCCACGTGCCGACGTCGATGCGCTTGCGCGGCTTGTACATGTCGACGATCGAACGCGTGAAGTCGAGCGCGTTGGCGCCTTCGTTGACCAGAATCGCGTCCGGATTCGCCGCGACGATGTCGCGCACGACGTTCAGCGCACTCTGGAAGCTCATCGGCGACGGGTTCTTCGCGAGCGTCTCGGCCATCTTCGCGACGTTTTTGTTCTTACGTTCCGCGATCGCGCCGAGCCAATCCGCGGGCGGCTTCACCCAACTCGCGCCGATGCCGGCGAGCAGCGCCGCCACGCACGAGCCGATGTCGCCGACGACCGGCGCGTCGATGCGGACGTTGCTGTCCGCCTCCTGCGGCGAGATGTCGACCTGGACGTACCTCTGGCCGCCCCACGCCTTCGCCGACTTGCCACCCCACGTCTTGCCTTTGCCATGCGACAGAAGCCAGTTGAGGCGCGCGCCGATCAGCATCACCACGTCCGCCTCGGGCAGCACGTAGGAGCGCGCCGCGGACGCCGACTGCTCGTGCGTGTCGGGCAGCAGGCCCTTCGCCATCGACATCGGCAGGTATGGAATGCCGGTCTTCTCGACCAGCGAGCGGATGTCGGCGTCGGCTTGCGCGTACGCCGCGCCCTTGCCGAGGATGATCAGCGGCCGCTTGGCACTCTTCAGCAGATCGAGCGCGCGCTTGACGGCATCCGGCGCGGGAATGTGCCGCGGGGCCGGATCGACGACCTTGATCAGCGACTTGCGGCCCGCCTCGGCGTCGATCGACTGCGGAAACAGCTTGGCCGGCAGGTCGAGGTAAACGCCACCTGGCCGGCCCGAGACTGCGGCGCGGATCGCGCGCGCGACGCCGACGCCGATGTCTTCGGCGTGCAGCACGCGAAACGCCGCCTTGGCGAGCGGCTTGGCAATCGCGAGCTGATCCATCTCCTCGTAATCGCCCTGCTGCAGGTCGACGACCTCGCGCTCGCTCGACCCGCTGATCAGGATCATTGGGAAGCAGTTGGTCGTCGCGTGCGCGAGCGCCGTCAGCCCGTTCAGGAAGCCCGGCGCCGAGACCGTCAGGCAGATGCCGGGCGTCTGCGTCAGGAAGCCCGCAATCGACGCGGCATAACCGGCGTTCTGTTCGTGCCGAAACGAGATCACGCGCATGCCGGCGGCTTGCGCCTTGCGTGTCAGGTCGGTGATCGGAATGCCCGGCAGGCCGAAGATCGTGTCGATGCCGTTGAGTTTCAGCGCCTCGATGACGAGGTGGAAGCCGTCGATCTCCGGCTGCGCCTCGACGCAGGCCTCGGCGCCGCCCGGCCGGTCGGCGACCGCCTCGGACGTCGTCTGCTTGCGCGCTTCGATCGTGCTTTGCATGGGGCTCTCCTCCGTCGGCAGGGCGGTCTGGCGCTCGCCGGTTGGTATCGCGTGGTTGCGGGCGCCGCCGCACGTTTCCCCTCGCGATAGGTCTTAAGGTATGTGATATACCACGCGCCGTCAATCGGTTATGATGGTCCTTCGGTATCGAAGGGTGGCGCAGACGGAGGTCGGCACCCCTCGAATTCAGAGGAGAGGACAGGACCGGTGGCAACGATCCCGGGAGGACACAGCACGGCGGCGATCCCGCTCGCGCTGCGTCCGCTGTCCGCCAGCGTCAGCTTCCGCGACCAGGCCTATGCCGCGCTGAAGCAGGCGATCATGGACGCGGACATCTATTCCCACCCGCACGAGCTGCGCCTCGACGAGCGGCAGCTGTCGCGGTCGCTCGGCGTGTCGCGCACGCCGATCCGCGAGGCGATGACGTTGCTCGAGCAGGAAGGCTTCCTGCGCACGGTGCCTCGCCGCGGCATCTTCATCATCCGCAAGACGAAGCGCCAGATCATCGAGATGATCGAGATGTGGGCGGCGCTCGAGAGCATGGCGGCGCGACTCGCGACGGTGAACGCCACCGACGACGAGATCGCGTCGCTGCGCACGATGTTCGACGAGTTCCGGAACCAGACGCCTGCCGAGCACATCCACGAGTATTCGGAGGCCAACATCGCGTTCCACCAGGCGATCATCCGGCTGTCCGGATCGCACCTGATGGGCAAGACGCTCGACAATCTGTTCATCCACGTGCGCGCGATCCGCCGGCTCACGATCTCGCAATCCGACCGCGCGGCGCGGTCGATCGCCGATCACATGCGCATCATCGAGGCGCTGGAGCGGCGCGACACCGAGCTCGCCGAGCGGCTCGTCCGCCAGCATTCGCTCGACCTTGCGGCGCACGTCGAGAAGCACTGCGACTTCCTGGAGTAACGATGGTCGAACTGCGATTTCCTGGAGTAACCATGGATCGGATTTCTCCGCAATGAACGACACGGCAATCGTCGACACGTCACTGCTGCGCGGTCCCCGCCGCGTCAAGAGCCGGCCGAAGGGCCGCCAGATCGATCCCGCCGCGCTCGCCGACGTCCGCGCGCTGCTCGGCGACGCGCCGCGCGAGCGATCGCTGCTGATCGAGTTCCTGCACCGGATCCAGGACGCGCGCGGGCACCTGCCGGCGGCTCATCTCGTCGCGCTCGCGCACGAGATGAAGCTCGCGATGACCGAGGTCTACGAGGTCGCGACGTTCTACCACCACTTCGACGTGGTCGATGCGGGGCAGCCGCCCCCGCCGCCGATCACCGTGCGGGTTTGCGAGACACTGTCGTGCGCGATGGCGGGGGCACAGGCGCTGCACGACGCGCTGGTCGCGCATGGCGACGCGAACGTGCGCGTCATTGGAGCGCCGTGCATCGGCCGCTGCGAGCACGCGCCCGCGGCTGTCGTCGGTCGCAATCCGATCGACCGGGCGACACCCGCGCGCGTTGCCGAGGCGATTGCCACGCGCGCGACCGAGCCTGCGCCGCCGTCGTACGTCGATCTCGCCGCATACAGGAAGAGTGGCGGCTATCGCACGCTCGTCGATTGCGTAAAAGGCCGGCGCAGCGTGGACGCGGTGATCGCCGAGCTCGAAAATTCCGCGCTCCGCGGTCTCGGCGGCGCGGGCTTTCCGGCCGGCCGCAAGTGGAAGATCGTCCGCGGCGAGCCGGCGCCGCGCCTGATGGCGGTCAACATCGACGAGGGCGAGCCGGGCACGTTCAAGGATCGCCACTACCTCGAGCGCGACCCGCACCGCTTCCTCGAGGGGATGCTGGTCGCCGCGTGGGCGGTGGGCATCGACGCGATCTACGTCTACCTGCGCGACGAATACGCCGCGTGCCGGCAGCTGCTGACGCGCGAGCTCGCGGCGCTCGCCGCCGACCCGCCGTGCCCATTGCCGCACATCGAGCTGCGCCGCGGCGCCGGCGCGTACATCTGCGGCGAAGAGTCGGCGATGATCGAATCGATCGAAGGCAAGCGCGGCATGCCGCGGCTGCGCCCGCCGTACGTTGCGCAGGTCGGGCTGTTCGGCCGGCCGACGCTCGAGCACAACATGGAAACGCTGTACTGGGTGCGCGACATCCTCGAAAAAGGCGCCGCCTGGTTTGCCGGACAGGGCCGGCACGGACGCAAGGGCCTGCGCTCGTTCTCGGTGTCGGGACGCGTCGCGAAGCCCGGCGTGCACCTGGCGCCGGCGGGCATCACCGTGCGCGAACTGATCGATGAGTATTGCGGCGGCATGCAGGAAGGCCACACGTTCTACGGCTACCTGCCCGGCGGCGCGTCCGGCGGCATCCTGCCCGCTTCGATGGGCGACATCCCGCTCGACTTCGACACGCTGCAGCCGCACGGCTGCTTCATCGGCTCGGCCGCGGTCATCGTGCTGTCGCAGCACGACCGGGCGCGCGACGCGGCGCTCAACCTGATGCAGTTCTTCGCCGATGAATCGTGCGGCCAATGCACGCCGTGCCGCGTCGGCACCGAAAAGGCGGCCGGATTGATGGCGCAGCCCAGGTGGGACCAGCCGCTGCTCGACGATTTGTCGCAGGCGATGATCGACGCGTCGATCTGCGGGCTCGGGCAGGCGGCGCCGAATCCGATCGCGTGTGTCTTCAAATACTTCCCGCACGAGCTTGCCGTGCCGGGAGAAAGCGGGTCCAGCCGATGAACGCACCGCACGAACAGGCGCTGCTGCAGGACGCGATCGTCTTCACGCTGAACGGGAAGGAGACCACGGCCGCTCCGGGCGAGACGATCATCCAGGTGGCCGACCGGCTCGGCCTTGCCATTCCGCGCCTCTGCTACAAGCCCGGCTACCGGCCGGACGGCAACTGCCGGGCGTGCATGGTCGAGATCAAGGGCGAGCGCGTGCTGGCCCCGTCGTGCTGCCGGCAGCCGGCGGCGGACATGCAGGTCACGACGGACAGCCCGCGTGCATTGCATTCGCAGAAGATGATCGTCGAGTTGCTCGCGTCCGACATGCCCGAACGTACGTACAAGACGGCGTCGGAGCTCGACTACTGGAAGCGCGCGCTCGGAATCGAAAAACCGCGCTTCGCAAAGCGCGCGCAGCCAGCGGCCGACCTGTCGCATCCGGCGATGGCCGTGAACCTCGACGCCTGCATCCAGTGCACGCGCTGCGTTCGCGCCTGCCGCGAGGAGCAGGTGAACGACGTCATCGGCTATGCGTTCCGCTCGTCGCATTCGAAGATCGTGTTCGACTTGGACGACCCGATGGGTGCGTCGACGTGCGTGGCCTGCGGCGAATGCGTGCAGGCGTGCCCGACGGGCGCGCTCGCGCCGGCGCACGACGCGTTCGTGCAGGCGATCGATCGCAAGGTCGATTCGGTGTGCCCGTATTGCGGCGTCGGCTGCCAGATCACGTACAACATCCATGACGACCGGATCGTGCACGTCGAAGGCAAGGACGGCATCGCGAATCACGAGCGGCTCTGCGTCAAGGGCCGCTTCGGCTTCGACTACGTGAGCCACCCGCAGCGCCTCACGAAGCCGCTGATCCGCAAGCCGGGATTCCCGAAGTCCGCCGACTTCACCGTCGATCCCGCGAATCCGCTGTCGGTGTTCCGCGAAGCGACGTGGGACGAGGCGCTCGCGCTCGCGGGCGGCACGCTGCGGCGCATCCGCGACACGCACGGACCGCAGGCACTCGCCGGTTTCGGCTCGGCCAAGGGCAGCAACGAGGAGGCGTACCTGTTCCAGAAGCTCGTGCGCACGGGATTCGGCACGAACAACGTCGACCACTGCACGCGCCTGTGCCACGCGTCGAGTGTGGCGGCGTTGCTCGAAGGCATCGGCTCGGGCGCCGTCTCGAACCCGGTGATGGACGTCCTGAAAGCGGAAGTCGTCCTGCTGATCGGCGCCAACCCGGTGTCGAACCACCCGGTGGCCGCAACGTGGATCAAGAATGCCGTGAAGAACGGCACGAAGCTGATCCTCGCCGATCCACGGCGCTCGGAGCTTGCGCGGCACGCGACGTACTACCTGCAGTTCAAGCCCGCCAGCGACGTCGCGATGCTGAACGCGATGATGCACGTGATCGTCGAGGAGGGCCTCGTCGCCGATTCGTTCGTCGACGACCGCACGAGCGGCTACGCCGAGCTTCGCGACAACGTCGCGCAGTTCAGCCCCGAGGCGATGGCGCCGATTTGCGGTATCGACGCGAAAACGCTGCGCGAAGTGGCGCGCCTGTTCGCGACGTCGAAGGCGTCGATGATTCTCTGGGGCATGGGCGTGTCGCAGCACGTGCACGGCACCGACAACGCACGCTGCCTGATCGCGCTGTCGATGATGACGGGGCAGATCGGCCGTCCCGGCACCGGACTGCATCCGCTGCGTGGCCAGAACAACGTGCAGGGCGCGTCCGACGCCGGGCTGATCCCGATGGTGTATCCGGATTACCAGCGGGTGGACGACGCCGGCGTGCGGGCGAAGTTCGAAGCGCTCTGGGGAACGGCGCTCGATCCGAATCCGGGCCTCACCGTCGTCGAGATCATGACCGCCGTGCACGCCGGGCAGATCCGCGGCATGTACATCATGGGCGAGAACCCGGCGATGTCGGATCCCGACGTCGGGCATGCCAGAGCGGCGCTCGCCAAGCTCGAGATGCTCGTCGTGCAGGACCTCTTCCTGACCGAGACGTGTTATCACGCCGACGTGATCCTGCCCGCATCGGCGTTTCCGGAGAAGACCGGCACGTTCAGCAACACCGACCGTGCAGTGCAGCTCGCCCGCAAGGCGCTGCCACTGCCCGGTGACACGCGCCTCGACTTCGACATCATCGTCGCGATGGCGCGTGAGCTCGGCCTCGACTGGAAGTACACGCATCCGCGCGAGGTGTTCGACGAGATGCGCAAGGCGATGCCGTCGATCGCCGGCATCACGTGGGATCGCCTCGAGCGCGAGAGCGCCGTGACGTATCCGTGCGAGAACGTGGGTGACCCCGGCGAGCGCGTCGTCTTCACCGAGGACTTTCCGACCGCGAGCGGCCGCGCGAAGCTCGTACCGGCGCAGATCATTCCCGCGGCCGAGCAACCCGACACCGAGTATCCGTTCGTGCTGATCACGGGCCGCCAGCTCGAGCACTGGCACACCGGCAGCATGACGCGGCGCAGCCGGGCGCTCGATGCGATCGAGCCGTTCCCGGTCGTCTCGGTCCATTCGCAGGATCTCGCGCGGCTCGGCGTCGCGCCCGGCGGCGCGATCACCGTCGAATCGCGCCGCGGCAGCGTCTCGCTCTACGCGCGGGCCGACGACGGAACGCCGCGCGGCGCGGTATTCATTCCGTTCTGCTACTACGAGGCGGCGGCCAACCTGCTCACCAACCCGGCGCTCGATCCGTTCGGCAAGATTCCCGAGTTCAAGTACTGCGCCGTGCGCGTCACCGCAGGGGGCACACCGGATCCGACGCCGGGGTACGACGAGGTGGTCGCCGCGGCGGATTGACGGCGCGCGCGCATTAGATTGCCCTTCGCGCTTGCGCGCTTCGGGGCTTGTTCGCGCCTGGGGCGGCCTTGCGCGCTCACGGGCGCACACGCATGAAGCTCAACATCCTGTCGGACCTGCACTTGTCGGTTGGCGCGCTCGACCCGCCATCGACCGATGCCGACGCCGTGATCCTCGCCGGCGACCTCGCCCGGCCGGACGAAGCGATCGCGTGGGCGAGCGCGTTGCGCAAACCGGTGCTGTACGTGCCCGGCAACCACGAGTTTTATGGCGGCAGCATCGCCGGCACGCGCGCTGCGCTCGCGCGCTGCGCAGCCGGCACGAACGTACGCCTGCTCGACGACACCGAAGCGATCATCGACGGCGTGCGCTTCCTCGGCACGACGCTTTGGACCGATTTCCGGCTGTTCGGCGACGGCGTGCAGCGCACGAATGCAATGGAAGCGGGCCGGCGGTTCATGCGCGATTTCACGCGCATCCGGAACACGGACGATTCGCCGTCGCCGTTCGCTCCGGCGGATGCGGCGGAATTGTTCGACGTGCAGTCACGCTGGCTCGAGGCGCGGCTCGCCACGCGCTTCGCCGGGCCGACCGTCGTCATCACGCACCACGCGCCGTCGCGCCGAAGCATCCACCCGCGGTTTGCGGACTCGCCGCTCAACGCCTGCTTCGTCTCGGGCGCCGAGCATCTGCTCGACGGCGAGCAGGTGCAATTGTGGATCCACGGCCACACGCACGACAGCTTCGACTACGTCGTCAACGGCACGCGCGTCGTGTGCAACCCGCGCGGGTATGCCGCCAACGGTGTCGACGAAAACCAACGTTTCGATCCGAACCTCTGCATAGGGATAGCCTAGCGATCGCGCGGCGTCGTTAGGCCCGGTTGTGATATTGGTATACCTCCGCCAGGATGGCGGATGTTCGTTACCCCGACGTCTCCGAAGGACGGATCGAATCGAGGAGCACCACAATGCAGATCGATGGCGGCTGCTTTTGCCGATACATTACTTTCGAAGCGGAGATCGATGCGGAAACAATAGGCGTATGTCATTGCACCGATTGCCAGATTCTTTCCGGATCGCCCTACCGAGTGGTAGTTCTGACCACCAGCGGAGGCTTCAGATTACTGAGCGGAACGCCGACGATCTACGTCAGGACGGCAGCCAGCGGCACTAAACGTGCGCAGGCTTTTTGCCCAAAGTGTGGTACCCCCGTTTGGGGAAGTGCGCTCGTGAACCCTCAGATCTATAACTTGCGAGTTGGCACGATTCGTCAGCGCGCGTCGTTGCAACCGCGCAGACAGCTATGGTGTGTCTCGGAAATCGAGTGGGCGAAGGATCTGTCGCCAATCACCGAGAGATTCGATCGCCAGCCGAACGTTGGAACCCGCGTGACGAGCGCTGATAGCGGCGGCGACCCTACGATGAGGTAGCAGCGTTGCTCGTCATCGCTTCAGTCGCCTTCGAGATGGGCTCGACATAATTTGCCGCCAAACTTTCACCGTGTCGCCCTGGCAGAGCCGGGCGCTACCGGTTTGGCTAAAGAAACCCAACGACGCGCCACCAAGCGTAGTTCACCACCAGCAGCGGCACCCCGGCGGCCGCCAACGCGAGCGTGAAGCGTGCTGCCACGCGAAACTCAACGCCCACGATCCGTAAACCGACCACGACGGGCGGAACCATATACGGAAGAACGACGGTGGTGATCCCGACCGCGAACGTCATGACCACGGCTTTGAGGGGCCAGCCGATCGCCTGCGCGATCGGCTCAGCCAGCGGCACAGTGAGACCGGCCTGGGCCGGATTGGTAGTCAACATCCCGGCCAGCGTCGACATGACCGACAGGACGACAAAGTTAAGCAGATCCGAACCCTCGCGCAGGTTCAGCATGGGCAGCACGGCGCCGCCAAGTGCGCGTGCGAGTCCGGTGTCGATGATCACCGCGCCGAGTCCGAGCACCGAACCGATGTAGAAGTACGGTCCGTATTTGATGCGATCGTTGAACGCCGCCGCCGGCAGGACGCCGACTCGCGGGAGGATGCACAGCACGCCCGCAACGAGCCCGATCCATCCGGGGTGGATGCGGTGCAGGAAGTCGGTCGCCCACATCACCAGTGCCGCGAGCAGGATACCGGCGAGGCGCTTCTCCTCGGTGCTCATCGGCTTGGTCGCTGACCCGCCCGCGAGTCCCTTGACCTCGGCCGGGAACATCCAGCAGGTCATCGCGACTATCAGTGCGCCCTTCACAAACCCCATCACCGGGAACTGGAGTCCGAGGTACTCGCCGTACGTCAGGACCGTGCCGTACATCATCTCGCTAGTGCCAGCGATCGCTAGGTTCGGCGCGTTGGCCGGCAGGATTGCCGCGCCGATTTGGTAGCTCGCCAATATCGCTGCCAAGCACATGCCGTTGTACGCAGGGCTGCCCGACTCGTGCCCGACACGCTTGGCCAGCGCGGCGATAATGGGCAGCAGCAAGATGATGCGCGCCAACGTCGCGGGCATAAGAAAGGCGAGCAGCCCCGCGACGATGACAATCCCGCATATCGTCGAGACGTACGAACCCGTGAACCGCCCGAGCAGCAGCCAGGCCACGCGCTCGCCCAACCCCGTATGCCGCACGGCCTCGGCGATGATCAGCCCGCCCAGGACCAGCCACAGCGTGCCCGAGGAGAATCCGGAGAAGATCACGGGCGGCTTGGCGACCGCCGCCAGAGCGCTGGCGGCGAGGAACATCAAGCCGGTGACATGCTCGGGTAGTGCCTGCGTCGCCCACAACCCGGTGCACAGCGCGACTAGCCCGGCCGCATGCATCACCGTCGGCGACACGCCCGCCGGGGCTGGTGACACAAAGATCGCCGCCGCCGCGACGACAATCGCGACGTTGAGCACCCCCAAGGGCTCGAGTTTCAAGGTCGCATCACATACGCCGCGCGCTACCTTGCCTTGGCCAAGGCTGCTCTTGCCTCGTCAATGGGCCCGCGCAGCAGCTCCTTGTCCCAGTCGGGCATGCGCGCGATCTGCTTCCGGTCGATCAGGACCTGCGCCTGCTCGGTGAAGTATTTGGCAAGCTCGGGGACGTAGTCCGGATTCAGGTCTACCCGCCCGAATGCGCTACGAATCACCGCCTCGGGAACGTCGTAGCCCGTGGACTGGTAGAAGCGCCAGATGATCCGGGCCGCACGCTCGGGCTGCTCGCGCGCGAAGCGCACCGTCTCGAGCCAGCCCTTGAGCAGGGTCACCACGGCGTCACGTTTCTGTTCCAGGACTGGCTGGTTCACCGCGAGCATGACCGGCGTGAGGTCAAACCGAGAATAGTCAACGACGACCACTCCGATCCCCTCGTGTTCCGCGATCGACGAATACGGCTCGGTGCCGGCGTAAGCGTCAACCGACCGGCTGGCGAGCGCCGAGACGTGGTTCTCGAACTTTACGTTGATGATCTGGATGTCGCTCGACTTGAGCCCGTACTTCGGCAGTATCACGCTCTGGAAGACGTGGTCGGTGCCAGATCCCACCTGCGAGGCGACCTTGCGGCCCTTCAGGTCAGCGATGGTCTTGATGCCCCGGTCCTTCCCGCCTACTACCATGACGATCTTGCCCGCGTAGGCGGCCACGGCTATACCCGCCAGCTCGCCCTTCGCCACACCCACCACGAACGGCGTGGAGTTCATGACCCCGACCTCAACCCGTCCGGAGACCAGCGCGTCGCGCACCGCCACGCCGGAGTTGAACTTCTGGAAAGCCACGCGCGCACCGACCTTTTCGAACATCTTCTCTTCCTCGGCCAGTATCGCGCCCGCTCCGATGAGGTTGGCCGGGTAACCCAGCGTGAGGGGTGAGTCGGGAGCCGCTCTGGCCGGCCCCGCGCGCAGGGCCGCGAGCAGAGGAAACGACCCGAGCGCTCCGAGAAGCATGCGTCGGTTCGGGTGGTAACGCTTCATGGTCGGTCTCCGGTGGTAGAGGGTACGAGTAGGACCTTGCCGAACTGAGCACGCGCGGCCAGGGTGCGGTGAGCCTCCGCGGCCTCGCGCAGCGGCAGGACGCTATGTATGACCGGCCGCAGCTTGCCTTGCCCGATAAGGTCGAGGATGGTGCGCATCTCCCGGTGGGTCCCCATCGACGAGCCGAGGATGCTCAAGTGCTGACGATAGAGATAGCGAATGTCCTGCTCGACAAACGCACCGCTGGTGGTTCCACAGGTCACCACACGGCCGCCGCGCCGCAGGCTGTGAAGACTCTTCGCCCAAGTGTCCTTGCCCACGGTCTCGACCACGCAGTCGAGCCCGCGGCCGCCGGTCAATTCTCGCGCGACGCCCGCGAAGTCCCGCTCGCGGTAGTTGACCGTGGCATCGGCGCCGAGCTCACGCACCCGGCGCAGTTTCTCCTCGGTGCTCGCGGCCGCGATGACATAAGCTCCACACAGCTTGGCGATCTGCACCGCCGCCGTGCCCACGCCGCTGGCGGCCGCGACTATCAGGACGAACTCACCCGGCCGCACCTGCGCTCGGGTGACGAGCATGTGCCACGCGGTCAGGAAGACGAGCAGGACGGCGGCGGCGTCGGTGTAGGTAATCTTCTGCGGCAGCGGAATAAGATTTGCGACGGGTACCTTGGCGAGCTCGGCGTAGCCGCCGTGGGCCCAGCTCGACCCGACGATGGTGTACTGGGGACACAGGTTATCTTGGCCAGAGTTGCACGCCCAGCAGATCCCACACGATATCCCGGGATGCACCGCAACTCGGTCCCCGATCTCGACGCCGGTGACGCCTGGTCCGAGGGCGGCGACATCCCCCGCGATTTCGCATCCGAGGATGTGGGGCAGTTGCACCACGTGATTGGGCGATCCTTGGCGGGTCCACAGATCGCGCCCGTTGACACCGCAGGCGCGCACGCGGACAACGACCTCGCCCGGACCCGGAACCTTATCCGGAAAATCCTCGTAGACGAGGACCTCGGGGGCGCCGTGCTGCCGGAAGAGCGCTGCCTTCACGCCCCTCTCCCCGCCTCGGAGTCTGCGCTGCGGAGGAACATGCGGGTGCGGTCGGTGCCGGTGGTTCGTTTCAAAGGAATCGCTGATGTAGAGGTCAGATGCTCTTCGCCCGACAACCTTGTGTCGCGCAGACTCCTACCCGCGCGCTTTGCGCAGGAGGTCCTGACGTAGCGCCGCGTCCCAATTGGGCAGCGTGGCTAGCTGGTTGCGGCGCTTGAGTGACTCCGCGGCATCGGCGAGATACTTGCGGGCGTCCGGAGTGATGTCCGGTTCGACGCGCAGCTTGGAGAGCGACTTCTCAATGACGCCGGGCGGGAGGTTGTAACCCTGCCGCTCGTACTCACGCAGGACGATCGACGCGACGCGCGCCCTCTCGGTGTTGAAAATGCGTGCCCCCTCCAACCACGGCTTGAGGAATGCAACGACCAGCGCCTCGTTCGCCCGCAGATATGCCGTGCGTACGACCAAGATATTCGGCGAAGGATCGAATTTGTCGAAGGACAGCAGCGGGCGCGACATGCCTTCCTGCTCCGCCAAGCTGCCGTAGGGTTCCAGCGCCGTGATCGCGTCCACCGAGCCCGCTGCCAAGGCGCTCTGCATGTTCCCGAACCCGACGTTGACGATCTTATAGTCCTGAGGCTTCAACCCGAAGGCAGGGGCTATGACCTCGATCAGCACGCTGTGCGTGTTCGAGCCGACCGCCGTGCCGATCCTCTTCCCGCGCAGATCCTCCATGCGCGTCACCGGCGAGTTCGCCTCGACCTGCAACTGCACCAGCCCGCCGAAATAGCTGTCTATGGCAATCCCGGTCATCTCGTCGCGCGCCGCGCCAACGACGAACGGCACGCTGCCCATGGCCCCTATATCGATCGCCCCCGCGACGATCGCGTCGCGCACGCCCCGGCCTGCGTCGAACTTGCTCGCCACAATTGAGACTCCGGCGCGATCGAAGAGCTTCTCCTCGATGGCGATAATGTCCACTGCGCTCGCGAGTGTTGCTTGGTAGCCGACCCGTATCGGTGTGGCCGACCGCGCACGCAGCGGCAGCAGCATTCCAGCCGCGATGAGTCCACCGGAGCCGATCAAACGTCGCCGCGACCACGATGCGCCGGACATGGCGCTACTCCTCGTCAAAGAAAAGTTAAGAGCAACTAAGCCGATTATAATAATATAAGCTGTCAAACTTCTACAGCGGCGATTCCGAGCATGGCGCAGTCCATCGAAGTACGTAACATCACGTTCGAATACTCGGGTGAAAAAGGCACCGTGCTCGCGATTGACGACGTGAGCTTCTCGGTGGCCCAGTCCGAGTTTCTGTGCGTTCTCGGGCCGAGCGGGTGCGGCAAGACGACCATCCTCAACATGCTCGCCGGATTCCTCAAGCCGACCGAGGGGACGATTCTGATCGGCGGCAAGCCGGTAGTCGGTGCCGGGCAGGACCGGGGCGTGGTCTTCCAGGACTTCGCGCAACTCTTTCCCTGGCGGACCGCGCGGCGCAATGTCGAGTTCGGCCTGGAGATGCGCTGCGTGCCCGAGTCCGAGCGGCGGGAGTCTTCGACGCGCTTCCTCAAGCTGGTGCGGCTCGAGAAGTTCGCGGACAGCTTCCCGCACCAGCTATCGGGCGGCATGCAGCAGCGGGTGGCCATCGCCCGTGCGCTCGCCTACAACCCCGGGGTGCTACTGATGGACGAGCCGTTCGCGGCCCTCGACGCGATGACGCGCGACGAGATGCAGAAGCAGCTCACCGAGGTGTGGCAGGAGACGAAGAAGACTGTCGTTTACATCACGCACAACGTCGCTGAGGCAGTGTACTTGGCCGACCAGGTACTCGTGCTCGCGGCGCATCCGGGAACGGTGAAGGCCGGACTGCGCCTCGACCTGCCGCGACCGCGCGATCCACTCTCGGCCGAGTTCGTCGCCACGCAGCGCCATCTGCTCGGCCTCCTGCAGCATTAAGCCGCGCCATGAACCGCGTGAAGGACTTCTTCGTACGCGCCGGATGGATGGTCCTCCCGTTCCTCGTCGTGGCCATCATCTGGGAGACCTTGGCTCGCTCCGGGATTTATCCGCCCAAGCTGTTCCCCAGCCTTGTCACGGTGTTCGAGGCGCTAGTGCGCCTGGTGGTATCGGGCGCGCTATGGACGAACACGCAGGGTACGCTGGTGCGACTCGTGTTGGGCTTTGCACTCGCGGGCGTGGTCGGCGTCCTGCTCGGGATCGCGATGGGACGCTACCGGGTCGTCGAGGACGTCTTCCTGCCCATCGTAAGCATCGGCTACCCCATTCCCGGCCTCGCCTACGCGCCGCTGTTCGTGCTGTGGTTTGGACTCGGTGACCTCCCCGCCGTGCTGCTCGTCGGTCTTGCGTCCTCCTTCAGCGTGACCATAAACACCTGGAAGGGCGTTAAGGCCGTCAGGGAAATCTGGCTCCGCGCCGCGCAGGCGATGGGAGCGAACGACCGCCAGATCTTCCTGCAGGTGAGCTTGCCGGGCGCGCTGCCGTACATCTTTACCGGACTGCGGCTGGGCCTTGCCCAAGCCTGGCGAATCCTGGTCGCGGTGGAAATGATCACCGCGGTGCTCCACGGTCTGGGCTGGATGATCTTCGGCGCGCAGGAGTTCCTGAACACCGACGTGATGCTCGTGGGCATCGCGACCATAGGCGCGATCGGGCTTCTGCTCGAGAAGCAAGTGTTCGCGCGCCTCGAGGCCCACACCATCGTTCGATGGGGAATGATGAGCGCATGAAGCTCCGTTCGCCATCCTGGGTGAGCTTTCGACGCGGATCGATCGGCGTGCTGGTGGCGCTTGGCGCCTGGGAAGCGTTCGCACGCAGCGGACTCTTCTCTCAGGCGCTCTCGCCACCGATCGAGACGATCGCCGTCTCGCTCTACCAGCTTTTCGCCGACGGCAGCATGGTCCGCAACGCCGGCGCCACCCTTGGGCGCGTGCTTCTCGGGCTGCTGATCGCCTGCCTCATCGGCATCCCGCTCGGGACGGCGATGGCCCGATACCGCGCATGGGAGCGCTTCTGGCTGCCTCTCGTGTCAGTACTCATGCCGATTCCCTCCCTCGCGTGGGTTCCGCTATTCATCCTGTGGTTCGGCATCGGCGACATTACGATGATCGTCGTCGTGAGCTACGCGGCAACGTTCCCCATCGTCTACAACGTCTGGACGGGCGTGCGCTCGGTTAATCGGATCTGGCTGCGTGCGGCAACGGCCATGGGAGCAAGCGAATCGGCGTTGTTCTGGAAAGTCGTCCTGTTCGGCGCCCTACCCTACATCATCACCGGCATCCGGCTGTCCTTTGGACGCGCGTGGATTGCAGTGATCGGCGGCGAGCTGCTCGCAAGCCCGACCTGGGGACTCGGACGTATCATCTTCGATGCAAAGGAGTTCTTGAACTCCAGTGTGATGCTCGCCGCGCTACTGGTCATCGGCGTTCTGGGCCTCGTGTTCGAGCGGGTCGTGTTCCAGGAGATCGAACGGCGCACGGTTGCCCGATGGGGCATGGTCGCGAGCGGGAAGCAGTGATCACGGTCGGTACCGTCCTGCAATTCCGAATCGGGGGGTGTTTCTCCTCAGGCCACGTGAGTTGTGGATCGGACATGAGCGATCGAGCAGTCGAGCCAAGGGTCGATATGCTGCTGCTCGGTGTGATGCAATCTTTGACAGCAAGGCACGCGCGTGCGGTGACGAGCCGCTGCCCTGTTATTCGCTAGCCGGAGGATGACGATGGAATTGCCTTACAACTCCTTCAAACACGCGGTGCGCGATGGCAGGCTGCAGATCGGGCTATGGTGCAGCTTGTCGTCCAACTACTCGGTGGAAGTGATCGCGGGCGCAGGTTTCGACTGGATCTTGATGGATACGGAGCACTCGCCTAACGACCTGGAATCGGTGCTGACGCAGGCGCAGGCGGCGGCAGCGTATCCGACGAGCACCATCGTACGTGTCCCCTGGAATGACATGGTCGCGATCAAACGTTATCTGGACATCGGGATCCAGACGTTGCTCATACCCTATGTGTGCACAGTCAAGGAGGCGGCGGATGCCGTCGCCTACACGCGGTATCCGCCGGCTGGGGTGCGGGGTGTCTCGGGCTCGGCGCGCGCCTCCCGGTTCGGACGCGTAAAGGATTACGCGAAGCGAGCGCACGAAGAGCTATGCGTGCTCGTTCAAGTTGAAACGAAAGACGCCCTCGGGCATATCGAAGGCATTTGCGCGATCGACGGTATAGACGGCGTTTTCATCGGCCCAGCCGATCTGCACGCGTCCATGGGCTATACCGGAGAGACCAACAACCCGCAAGTTGTTCCGGTCATTGAGGACGCGATCCGTCGCATCAGAAAGTGCGGGAAGGCGCCGGGCGTACTCAGTTTCGTCGAGGCCGACATCAAGAGGTATATCGCCGCCGGCGCACTCTTCGTCGCCGTGGGAGCCGATGTCGGGATTCTTGCGCGCGGCGCAGAAGCACTTGCCGGCAAATACAGGCCTTGAGCTTGGCCCCTAGTTCGCGCGGCTTGCCCAGCGCATTCGGAAACTTCGCTCAGATCTATGCATTGACCAGATTCACGGGCCGTTCTCCCCCGAGCACGCGCGCGACCTCCGCAGCTGCCATGCGACGCAGCCGCGCCTCGGCCTCGACGGTGCACCACGCTGAGTGTGGCGTCACCATGGCACGTGGATGCGACAACAGCGGATCGTCCTTTGCGGGCGGCTCGGCGCCCAGCACATCGAGGCCGACGCCCCCCACGCGTCCGCTTACGAGTGCCTCGAGCAGTGCAACCTCATCGATCAGCTCGCCGCGTGACGTATTGACGATTAGGACGCCTTGCTTCATCGCAAGTAACGACCTGCGACCGATCAGACCACGAGTTTCCCTGGTGGCGGGAAGGTGCAAGGTAACGAGGTCGGCGTCGGCGAAAAGTTCATCGAGCGAGGAGCACACGACGAGGCCCTCGTCTTTCAACGACGAAGCAGTGAGAAACGGATCGAATCCCCACACCCGGAATCCTAGCCCCGACAAATACCGCGCAGTCGTTCGCCCGATGCGGCCGAGGCCTACGACACCGGCGATACAAGCGGCGGGCGAGTGCATCGGTCGCAGACGCCCAAGATCCCATAGCCCTGCGCGCGTGTCAGCCGACGCCTGAGGAATACGCCGCATCAACGCAAGCGCGAGCGCCACGGCATGTAGCGCGACTTCTTCGGTGCCGAAGTCAGGGACGTTGCAAACCATGATGCCGTGATCGGATGCGGCCGCGAGATCGATGTTGTCCACCCCTATGCCGTAGCGTACGATGGCGCGCAAATGCGGTAGGCCGGCTAAAACGTCCCGGGTGAACCTCGGGTGCGCGGCCGTGAGCACGACTGCTGCCCCCGAACAGCCGGCTACCAGCTCGTCGCGCGAAGTCGCCGGCGTCCGTCTCAGCACTGCACCTGTTGTGGCAAGCACGTGCGCCTCGATGTCCAGGTCCTCGAAGCGCGCTCCGGCGACGGCAACGATGGTGGACTTGGTCACGTTGATCAAGGCATGTAGAGGCCGCCGTTGACGTCGATGACCGCACCGTGAACATAAGCTGCGCCGGGCGACGCCAGGAATGTGACCACGGATGCAATCTCTTCCACCCGGCCAATGCGACCAAGCGGAATTTTTCCAAGCAGCTCTTGCCGTTCCGACTCTGAATAGCTGTCGAATTTGGCAGCGACGCGCTCTGACGCGATTATTCCTGGCGCGACGGCGTTGACACGAATGCCGAACGGCCCGAACTCACGCGCGAGATGGCGGTTCATGCCGACCAAGGCCGACTTGGCGGCGGTGTACGCGACACCGGAGAGGTGACTAGCCTGACGCGCCGCAATCGACGTCATGAGGACGATCGTGCCGCTCCCGCGCTCCTTCATTGAAGGCAACAGCGCATGGCAAAAACGGAACGAACTGGTGAGATTCAGGTTTAACGTGTCCAGCCAGTCCGCGTCGGGAAGCGCGTCGGCGGTGAGCGGCCGGCCCGCACTGCCACCGCCGGCATTATTGACCAGTACGTCAACCAAACCGTAGCGCGCAAGCACCCAGGACGTCGTCCGGACGACTGATTCATGATCGCGCACGTCGCATACGATCGACGTTGCGTTACCGCCGGCCGCGTGCACCAGCGATTCGGTCTTTGCAAGCGCGCCCTTGTCTCTTCCGATCGCGACGACTTCGTAGCCAAGCGCGCCGAAGGCTACGCAGATGGCCCGACCGATGCCGCGCGAGCCTCCGGTGACCAGTACGATGGGCCGGCTCATCGGATTGCTACGATCGGCCGCGTCGTAGGCCGGCCCGCCGACCGGGCGTTATCCTCGCGCGCACGATCCGGGGGCAGGCTCATTTCACGCGTTCATGCATCGTATTGTCCGACTCGTATCGTCGTCCGTTCACGGTGCTAACATCGCTCGGTTCTTCGTTTGCCGGACCGACCGCCTGCAGCATTAGATCGCATTTTCTTCTGCCTTGAATGAAAGAGCGTCATGACCGCCAGATCCAGACGCATCGTGTTGCGAGAAATGCTCGAAACCGGCAAGACCTTCGCGGTGCCCGGCGCCTACGATGCGGTAAGCGCGGCGCTCGTACAGGCCGCCGGATTCCCGGCTGTGTATGTCGGCAGCTATGCGACGGCCGCCAGTCGACTCGGGCAGCCCGACGTAGGCATCGTGAGTTGGCGGGAGATGGCTGCGCATGCGCAGTCCGTCGTCGATGCCGTGAGCGTTCCGGTGATCGCCGATTTCGAGGACGGCTTCGGCAAGGCGGCCAACCTGTGGCGATGTGTACGCGAGTTCGAGCGCGCCGGAGTGTCGGCGATACATATCGAGGATCATGTTCACGGCAAGCACACGGACTTTCCGCGCGTCATACGCCCGATGTCACAGATGCTCGATCGCCTCAAAGCAACGCTCGATGCCCGGGAGGACCCGTCGCTGTTGGTGATTGCACGCACCGACGCGGCCTGGCTCCACGACGACCCTACGGAAGCGATCGATCGCATGAACGCTTTTCTTGAAGCGGGTGCAGACATGGTGTTCCCGGCCGGACTGAAACCGAAGAGGCTCGGGAAAATCCGCGACAAGATCGACGGCAAGGTCATGGTCACGAACTTCAAGGGATACACGTTTGCCGAGGAAGAGGCGGCGGGCGCGAACATCGTTCTGTACTATGGATTCTGCCTCTACGCTGCGTTCCGTGGGGTTCAGTCGGCGCTAGCGGCATTCGCTCGTGGAGGCGATTGCAGCGAAATCCCCGAGGTTTTCGACACTGCCGACGAGTTCGAGCGGTTCATCGGGTATTCAACCTTTGCCGAGCGGGCTCGGAAATACGGGCTTGACTGAGACGTTGCGCAGGCTGGCTCGGGCACTCGTCACCCTGCGACGCGCTTCAGATTCGTCGTGTACTTGAAGTGATCGACACGATGCCTCGAATGTGCGGCCTGGATCAGTGTTCCGTCTGCCGTGTAATGGTCGCGCTCCACCGTCAGGAGCGGTGTGCCCGGCAAGACCTTGAGCATTTTCGCGACGCGATCCTGCGCCAATTCCGCGCCCATTGCCTGACGGACATCCGTGATGATGAGCTTGCACATGTCCTGCACAACAGCACTCACGAGACGGCGCTTTTCCAGCGCCGCAACCAGGTCAATCCTGGCGATGACATCGCCGCTGATCGGGGGGAGGTAGACGTCCGTGAATTCGAATGGCTGGCCATTCGCAATACGCAATGTTTCGCACCAGTAGACCTTTCTGCTCGTCGGTAGTCCGAACTTCGCGGAAATTTCCTCTGGCGGCCGCACATAGCCCTTGCGCAACAATTTGATCGACGTCTGATAACCCATGGCCAACAGATCGTCGGTGGAACCCAAGCCCCATACGGTCGGAGCTTTGCTGCTGTCCAGTACGAACGTGCCCTTGCCCGGGTATCGCTCGATCAAGTGCCGTTCGCGCAGCGTCCGCATCGCGGCGCGCACGGTGATCACGCTGACTCCCAGTTCCGTGGCCAGCTGCATGTCGCCAGGAATTCGCGAACCCCTCGCATATTCTCCCGATCGCACCTTCTGCTCCAACCAGCGGGCGATCTCTTGGTAGAGAGGTGACCTACCGTCCCGCCGAAATCGCGCGGGAGTGGCCACAGAGACCGGAGGCGGTAAGGGGTGGTTCAAGATTCCGAGGAGTGAATGCGGGGAGTCCGCACGCAATAAGTGCCCGCGCGGCGAGAGCGCGCGGTTCGCGACCGAGGATCGCCGGTGCCTCGAGCAATCCCGAGATGCGTCATCTTTTCGCCACGATACAAATTGCCCCGATCCGACCCTTAGAGTCAATAGGCGGCCGCCACGGGTGTGTTCGGACCGATGACGGATCGTACCAGCCGAATTTCGCTTGCGTACCCGAAAACGCAACTCTACAACGTCGAGCGACGGTACGACTGCAACGGCGCAAATAGAGATTCTGCGCTCGACTCTGCGCTGCACGGCACCGGCCCAGGTGGCGCGCATGCGCAACCAGGCTGGACGCAATGCTATTATTATATTATTATAGGTACGCGCCCGACGCGGAAGTGCGCTGTACATTCCCAATGCAACGCATTCGTCGCCGTCGTGGCATTCACCCCGCTACCAAACGTAGCGCCGGATTCACGCTGCACAGGCAGCCGGGAAGGATATGCGAAAGATGGTGGCATTGGTAACGGGTGCCAGCTCCGGGATCGGGGAGGGAATCTGTCGCCGTCTCCTCGATCGCGGCTTTACCGTAGTCGCGTTGCAGCGGTCGCCACCGCGTCTTGAGCACCGCAATCTTTTCGCTTTCGAGGTCGATCTCGCCGATCGGCAGGCCGCCGAGACAATTGGAAACGAAGTATGCGAAAAGTTTGACGTAACTCATCTCGTCAACAACGCAGGTGCCAATCGCCCGAACCCCATTGATCGGGCAGCGATGCCGGATTTCGATTACCTGGTGGACCTGAACCTCCGGGCGGCCATCACACTGACGCGCGCCGTGCTGCCTCGCATGCGTGCCGCCAGGTTCGGCCGAATCGTGAACATTTCCTCGCGGGCGGCGCTCGGCAAGGCAGGATTCGCGATGTACTCCGCGACGAAATCCGCGATCATGGGACTGACGCGATCGCTCGCGCTGGAACTCGGCGCGGACGGAATCACGGTCAACGCGATCGCGCCTGGGCCGGTGTCGACGCCGCTGTTCAACAACGCGAACGCTCCGGACAGTCCAGTGACGAAGCGCATCCTCGGTAACCTCGTGGTAGGCCGCATGGGCACTCCGGACGACATCGCAAATGCAGTGCTCTTCTTCTTCGCCGAGGAAAGCGGGTTCGTGACAGGTCAAGTGCTGCACGTGTGCGGTGGAGCAAGTTTGGGTTCCGCCCCCCTATGAAACCGCAAGCAGAAGGCAACCTCGATCGTCTGTTCAATCCGCGGTCGATCGCCGTGGTCGGGGCCTCGGCGGACAGCTCCCGCGTCAGCGGTCAACCCTTCGCCAATCTGCGCGCTCACGATTATTCCGGGCGTTTATACCCCGTCAATCCGAAGCACCTGGAGGTCGACGGGGTCACGTGTTATCCAGCCGTTGCGGCGCTGCCGGAATGCCCGGATCTCGCGATCGTCGCCGTGAATTCGCAACACGTGCCGCAGGTGCTGCGAGACTGCGGCGAGTTTGGCGTTCCATTTGTACTGATCCTGAGTTCGGGGTTCGCGGAGACCGGCGAGCCAGGCGCGGAACTGCAACAGGAAATCGAGCGAATAGCGCGCCGTTATGGGATCGGCATCGTGGGGCCGAATTGCCAAGGAATGATGAACGTCACGGATGGCGTATTCGCCGGCTTCGGCGCCGCTTTCCAGATTCCGAACATCCTTCCGGGCCCGGTGAGCCTAGTCACGCAAAGCGGAGGATTCGGATACGCGGTGGTGAGCATGGCGGACGAGGCTGGTGTCGGCTTTCACCACGTCGTCTGCACCGGCAACGAGGCTGGCATCAGCACGCTCGACTTCATTCGGTATTTCATCGCCGACCCCGCCACGCGGATCGTAGCAGGCTACGTGGAGGGCTTAAAGGATGCGCGCCGCTTGCTGACGATCGGAGACCAGGCGCTCGCCGCCGGTAAGCCGATCATGATCTGGAAAGTCGGGAAAAGCGAAGCGGGACAGCGCGCGGCCTTATCGCACACGGCAAACCTGGGTGGTTCCAATGAGCTCTACCGAGCGCTATTCCAGCAGCGCGGGATCCTGGAGGTCGACGACGTACAGGACCTTGCCGACTACAGCCGCGCATTCCTAAGCGGGCGCGCTCCACAGGGACCGCGCGTTGGGATCGTCACCATTTCCGGTGGAGGTGGCGTTGTCATGGCGGATCTGTGCTCGGAGTTCGGACTTCGCACACCTGCGCTTTCGGATGAGAGCGCCGCGAAGCTGCGCGAAGTTCTACCGAGCTTCGGTTCCGTTGAGAATCCGGTGGACGTCACCGGCAATATTTTTAACGACCCAGCCGTGCTGGCCAGAGTGCTTCGGGTCGTCGGTGAAGACAGGAACATCGACACCCTCGTCGTAATGACTGCTCTCGTGCAGGGAAAGTTGCTGCTGGCGTTCGCGGAGGAAATCGTTTCGCTGAGTCGAGCGCTCGACAAGCCCATCATCCTGTGCGCGAGCGCGCGCGAGAACTCGGCGAGCGCTGCGTACGCCGTGCTGGATGCCGAGCTGATTCCGCGCTATCCCACCCCCGTCCGCGCCGCCCGGGCACTGCACGCAATGGTCGCGTTCGCCGATGCGAAACGCAAGCATGCAGCTCGGGGTCGCATGCAGCTGGCGGCAGCCGAGACCGCGAAATTCGCGAAGCTGCTCGACGGCGCGGAGGGCACGCTGACCGAACATCGCACCAAGGAAGTGCTGGTACACGCGGGCATCCGCGTTACGCGGGAGCGCATAGCGCGCACTCGTGACGAAGCAGTTCGAATCGCGGCCGAAATTGGCCATCCGGTCGCGCTGAAAGTCAGCTCGACCCACATTCCCCACAAGACGGAATGCCAAGGCGTTCGTCTTGATCTGCGCACCGGAGCGACGATCGCGGCGGCGTACGACGACATCATGCGCAGCACGCGATCGTTCAACCCGGCGGCGAACATCGAAGGCATCCTCGTGCAGGAGATGGTCGAGAACGGCGTGGAAACCATCGTCGGCGTCACGAACGACCCGCGTTTCGGGCCCGCCATCATGTTCGGGCTCGGCGGTATCTTCACTGACATCCTGAAGGACTGTGCCTTCCGCATATGCCCGATCGATCGCGAGGAAGCGCTGGACATGATTCGGGAGACGCGTGGCTGCGCATTGCTCGAGGGAGCGCGCGGCGCGCCGCGCGCCGACATCGCAGCGCTCGCCGATGTACTGGAGCGTGTTTCCACGCTCGCTATCGCGCTGCAGGATTCCCTGGCCGAGCTCGATATCAATCCGTTGTTCGTTCTGCCCGAACAGAACGGGGTGGTGGCAGCAGATGCGCTGATGTTGCTGCGGTCGCCGGACGAACGCCACGGAGAGCGGGTTCCAACGATCCGCACGTTCGCATGAGTCCCTCTCGATCGCAAGGCGGCAGCGACTGGCTGATGGAGCTTCGGCCGGAAGTGGAGGCGCTGCGGCATGAGCTGCGCCGGTTCCTCGAGAACGAGGTCGAGCCACGCTCGGGCAAGATCGACCAGGAAGACGCGATTCCGCCCGACATCGTCGCCAAAGCGCGCGAATTGGGACTCTTCGGCCTCACGATTCCCGAGCAATTCGGCGGAACCGGTCTCGACCTCGCAGGCAAGTGCGCGGCGGAAGTGGAGCTCGGTCGCAGCAACTACGGGTTCGCGACGCTCATCGGAAATCATACGGGAATCAGCTGCAGCGCAATCGTCGAGCACGGGAACGATGCGCAGCGCGCGATGTACTTGCCTCGAATGGCCAGCGGCGAGTGGATCGCCAGTTTCTGCCTCACCGAAGCCGAGTCCGGCTCGGATCCGAGCAGCATGCGCACGTGGGCGGTGAAGAGCGGCGACCGCTGGATCCTCACGGGCGAGAAGATCTACATCACCAATGCGCCGGAAGCGCATGTGTTCACGGTGATGGCCGTTACGGATGCAACAAAGGGCATACGCGGCATCTCGGCGTTCATCGTGGAGCGGGACTTCCCCGGCGTCACGGTCGGTCGAAGCGAGAAGAAGATGGGAATGCACGGCGCGCACACTGCCACGGTGAGCTTCGCCGAATGCGAGGTGCCGTCGTGCAATCTGCTTGGCCAGGAGGGGCGCGGCTATGTCCAGGCCCTGCAGGCGCTGACTCGCGGGCGGGTGACGTTGGCGGCGCGGTGCGTGGGGATGCTGGAGCGCATTCTGGAGATCTCTGTCGACTACGCGAAGCTTCGGCAACAGGGCGGGCGACCCATCGGCGAGTACCAGGCGATACAGATGAAACTGGCCGATATGGCCGTAGGCCTCGATGCAGCACGAATGCTGGTGCACCGCGCGATCGCGACGTTGCAGCGCGGCGAACGGGGTACGCGGGAAGCGTCCGTTGCAAAGCTGTACGCGAGCGAGGCACTCAACGCGGCGGCGGACAATGCCGTGCAGATTCACGGCGGAATGGGCTATATGAGGGAAGCGGGCGTCGAGCGGTTCTATCGAGATGCGCGCGTCACAAAGATCTACGAAGGCACTTCAGAGATTCAGCGGCTGATCATCGCGCGGAGCTTGCTGCGAGCCGAGTAGTGCCGTGAGGAGCGGCGGTGTGACCGCCGTGCCACTAACATTCTCACAAGGCCAAACAATGAACGTGTCGGATCGGGTCGCGATCGTTACGGGTTCCGGGAGCGGCATAGGCAAGGAGATCCTCGCGCGGCTCGTCCGGCACGGCGCGCGGGGAGTCGCGGTCGACATCGACGCGGACGCGGCGCACCGGAGTGCGCAAGAGTTGTGCGACGCCGGCGGCACGGCGATCGCGCTGCAATGTGATTGCACGAACAAGGTCGCCGTGGCCACGATGGTAGAGCAGACGACGGATCACTTCGGCAAGATCGACATTCTCGTCAATAACGTCGGCATCGTTCGCGACAATTACCTCACCAAAATGCCGGAAGCGGACTGGGACGCCGTACTGAACGTCAATCTCAAAACCTACTTCCTATGCTCACAGGCCGTCGTGCCGGGGATGATCCACGCAAAGTACGGGCGTATCGTCAATATCTCGTCACGATCCTGGCTCGGAAACGCCGGGCAGGCCAACTACTCGGCAGCCAAGGGCGGCGTCGTAAGTCTCACGCGCGTCATGGCGCTCGAGCTCGGGAAGTTCAACATCACTTCAAACTGCATCGCCCCGGGCGTTATCGATACGCCGCTCATCCGTGGGTTGCGCGCCGACGTCCAGCAGCGGCTGGCACAGGTGCAACCGACATCCCGGTTCGGCACACCGGCGGAAGTTGCCTACGCAGCTCATTTCTTCGCGTCGGACGAGGCGTGGTACACGACCGGCCAAGTGCTGCACGTGTGCGGCGGCAAGAGCGTTGGAAATTACGGCCACTGAGTGCGAGAAGATGTCGACACGAACCGAAGTAGCCATCGTCGCGGTCGCCGAGTCCGACCTCGGCAAAACGCCTGGAAAGAACGCAGCGCAGCTGCAGGCGCAGGCGGCGCGTCGCGCGCTCGTTGAAGCAGGACTGACGCTTGCAGACGTGGACGGGGTTTTTGCGCACACGGAAGGCATCTACCCAAGCCTGCTAATGACCGAATACCTCGGCGTCAAGACCCGCTACACCGACAGCACATCCGCGGGAGGTTTGTCGAACCTGATGCACGTCGTTCATGCCATCGCCGCGATCCAGTCAGGCTTATGCGAGGTTGCCCTCATCACCTACGGGAGCACCCAGGCTTCGGACGCTAGCCGGCGCCTCGGCGGCATTCCGGAGGATCCGCGCTCGCCGCGGAGCCAGTTCGTGACACCGTACGGGCAGATGACGCCGCTGGGTTATTACGCGATGGCTGCGCACCGTCACATGTATCAATACGGCACGACGAGCGAGCAGATGGCCGAAGTGGCAGTGGCTGCACGCAAGTGGGCTCAGCTCAATCCGAAGGCGTACCGGCGCGAGCCGCTCACCGTCGACGAGGTCCTGGCGTCCCCGATGATCGCGGAGCCGCTGCACGTGCGCGATTGTTGTCTGGTGACGGATGGCGGTGGTGCGGTGATCCTGACGTCGTTGGAGCGCGCCCGTTCCTTGCGACAGAAGCCGGTTCGCGTCATCGGCGCTGCGGAAAGCCAATCGCATCATTTCACCCCGCTGGGTGTCAAGGACTGGCTCGATACGGGCGTCTCCTCGACTGCGCGCGCAGCCATGCAGATGGCGGGCGTCACGCATGACGATCTCGACGTCGTTCAGATTTACGATCACTTCACGAGCGGCGTGATCCAGGCGCTGGAGGACCTCGGCTTCTGCAAACGCGGCGAAGGGGGCTCGTTCGTCACCGGCGGACGCATCGCTCCCGGCGGATCGCTGGCGCTCAACACGTCGGGCGGCGGCTTGTCATACGGACATCCGGGAATGTTTGGAATATTTCTGATCATTGAAGCCGTGCGCCAGCTACGCGTCGAATGCGGCCAGCGGCAGGTAAGGGACGCGAAGGTTTCGCTGTGTCAGGGAGCATCGCTCGTATTTTCCGCGCAGACGACGCTGATATTGGGGAGGGATTGAAATGAGCGATCGCCCATTGCCGATGCCAACCGACGACACGAAGGTCTACTGGGAGAGCGCCAAAGCAGGAAAGCTCGTCATTCAGCAGTGCAGTTCGTGCGGGGCCCGGCAGTTCTACCCGCGCCCGTTCTGCATCGTCTGCCTCGCCGAACCGATGGAGTGGATCGAAGCGTCCGGCATCGGCACGATCTACACCTACACGGTCAACCACAGGCCGGCGAACGAGTTCATGAAGGACAAGACCCCGTATGTCGTTGCGGCGATCGACCTGGACGAGGGAGTTCGGATGATCGCGAACGTCGTCGATGCCAGCCCCGGCGACGTGAAGTGCGGCGCGAGGGTGCGCGTGAAGTTCGAGAAGGCAAGCGACGAGATCACATTGCCGCAGTTCACGCTGGCCTGACTGCCGGCGTGCGGCGCGAATCGAGCGGCCGTGCTGTCTCGAAGAGGAGCAAACGATGAAAGCACAGAGCGTTGCCCGCAACCCGCAGCCGAACGTTGGCGTGACGGAGTACCTCGCAGCATTCATCGCAGGGACTCGATTCGAAGAGTTGCCGGAGGGCGTGGTTCAGCTTTCGAAGAACTCCATCCTCGATACGATCGGCGTGGCGCTGGCCGGCGCGGCGGAGCCAGGTGCGCGGATCCTCGTCCAGTACGTGTCGCGCAACGGAGGCAATTCCGCGTCGTCGCTGATCGGCGGCAATGCAAGAAGCTCTCCGCGCAATGCGGCGCTGGCGAACGGCATGGCGTCGCACATGCTGGGCTACAGCGATCTGTCGCTGACGCCCATCGTGCATCCATCGATCTCTGTCTTGCCCGCCGTGCTGGCACTGGGGGAGGCGCGCGGCGCCTCCGGCCGCGACATCATCCTGTCGCATGTGCTGGGTGTCGAGTTCGCGTGCAAACTCGGCGCGGTGGTGGGCGCGCAGTTCAACAAGAAGGGCTGGCATCCGTGCTCGGTGCTCGGTGGAATGGGTGCCGCCGCAGGCTCGGCGCGCGTGCTCGCGCTCGACGAGATCCGGACCGCCAACGCCATCGGACTTGCCGGGATGCAGGCAGCAGGAATCAAGGCGGGCATGGGCACGATGGCCAAAGCCTACGGCGCCGGTCGCGGTGCCGAGAACGGCGTGGTCGCGGCCGAGCTGGCGGAGGCGGGCTTCACCGGGCCCGTCGATGTCATCGAAGGTCGCGATGGCTTTCTGCAGACGTTCGGCGACGGCGTCAATGGCGACCAGATGATGGAGACGTTCGCTGCTCCCTACCACTTCGCGGCTCCGGGCATCACGCTGAAGCCTTATCCGAGCTGCACCTGCTCCCACACGTCGATCAGCGCGGTTCTCGCGCTCAAGAAGCGGCATGGCATCGATCCGGACGACATAGCCGACGTCGAGTGCAGCGTCAGCCCGGCGGTCGCCAACTATCTCAAGTTCCCGTCGCCCAGGAACGCTCTGGAAGCGAAGTACAGCCTCCAATTCTGCGTAGCCGTCGCGCTGATCGACGATGACGTGACGATCGGAACGTTTGCCGACGCCCGCGTCGGCGACCCGACAGTGCTGGCCTTGATGCGCCGCATACGCATGACCGTCTCGCCCGAACTCGCCGCGCTCGGATTCAACCCGGATTCGGCACCGTTCGGCTCGCGCGTAAAGATCACGCTCAAAGACGGCCGTGAATTCGGGCGCAGCCAGAACAAGGGGCCGTGGGAGCCCGAAACGGCGCCCTCCTGGGACGATCTGCTGCCGAAATACCGCTCGTGTGCCGAGATCCGACTTGACGGGACGCGTATCGATGAAACGATCGACATCATCGGTTCCCTCGAGCGGCAGCAGAGCGTGTCGCGTCTCATGGATCTGTTGCGCGGGTGAATCGAACCAGTCTTAACAGGTGTTGCAATGACTTCGACGAATCTCGCGGAACTGAAGAGCGCCTTGATCCAAAGCATCGATCGCGAGGAATTGGTTCGCATTGCATGCGATCTCGTCAACATTCCGAGCGCGACCGGTCATGAAAAACCGTGTGCCGATTACATCGTCGAGCGTTACCGCCGGGCCGGCATCAAGACGCTACCACAGGTCTTCGAGGAGACGCGTGCCAATGCCATCGGGATCATCAAGGGCGACGGCAGCGGCCCGTGCCTGATGCTGAACGGCCACATGGATACCTCGTACGTCGGCGACGAGGCGTTCCTGCCTCAAACGCCCGGCTATCGGCCGCACGCGGTCATCGAGGGCGACTGGATCTACGGCCTCGGCATCTACAACATGAAGGGATCGCTTGCGTGCTTCATTCATGCCGCGGAGATTCTCAAGCGGACGAACACGACCCTCGCGGGCGACCTGATCGTCGCGTGCATCGCCGGCGAGATCGAGAAGTCACAGGTCGATCGGTACCAGGGGCCGCTCTATCGTGGCGGCTCCTGCGGCACCTTTTACGCGGTCACTCACGGCGCCGTTGCCGATTTTGCCGTTGTCGGAGAGCCGTCCGGCATGACCCTGATGCGCGCGCACGGCGGTTACGTTTGGACCAAGATCACGCTCGTTGGTGACCCGATGCACACGATATTCGGGCTGAAGAAGAACAACACCATCAACAACATGATGAAAGTCATGCAGGCCGTGCAGGACTGGGGTGATGAATACGAGAGGCGACGGGCGAAGTACGACATGCCCGCGCATGTCACGCTGTCGGCGATCGACGGCGGCTGGCCCTATCGGTGCTCCCGTGTTCCGGTGGCGTGCACGCTGTACGTCGATACCCGGCTCCTGCCCGGGCAGCAACCGCTGGAGGTGCAGCGTGAAATCGAGGCGGTACTTGGCCGGCTGCAATCGCAGGATCCGGATCTGGGCAAGCTCCATATGGAATCGAGCATCTTCATGAATCAATGGGGCTCGGAATGCGCGCCCGACGAGTTCATCTACGGAGCGGTTGCCAAAGCACACGAGGAGGCACTAGGAAGGAAGATCGAAGTTTCCGCCATCCCGATGGCCTCGGACGCATGCGAGCTGGTCGCGCACGGCATCCCGGCACTGAACTACGGGGCCACCGGGAGAACCCGCAGTCTCTCGGAAAATCATCACTACGGCGATGCACAGAGCGACTGGAATCCGGCGCAGGGCGAGCACGCGTCAATTACCGACCTGGTCGACAGCACCAAGGTCTACTTGAGTCTGATCGTCGACGTGCTGAGCCGCACACGCGACGATCTCGGGCTGAAGGCGCGACAATCGAGCGGTCATTGATCTGTCCGCGCCAGACTGCCACTCAGATCCTCTTCTCAAGCACGCGTCCGGAAACGTGCCGGTTGCCCGGCCGACCGAATAGGGCATAGACAGCGTCGCCCTGCCTCGCAGGCCGGTATCAGCGAACGCTCGTATGGACGTATTGACCGAGCATTGCCAATGCGATGACGAGCAATGCGCGTTTCACCCAAGCTCGATACGTCTCCGTGGTGCCGCGGTTACGCACGCGAAGTCCTACGAAAAAAACGGTGGCCGCCAGCAGAGCCAATGGCAGCGTAGCGACCCACAATGTCGGTGTGACTTCGCCGTGTGTTGCCAGCACGGTGAACTGGGCGAGCTTGCTGACGGTGAACGAGATGTTCAGCGCCTGGACCATTGATGCCGGGGTCAATCCGAGCGCCAGGTAGAAAACGATTAGTGGCGGGCCGGAGACATTCAGGGTGCCTTCGAAAATGCCCGCCGTCAGACCAGCCAACGGCGCCAGTGGCCGCTCGTTTCGGCGCACAAGTGGCAACGACCCCAGACCGAGCCGATCGAGGTAGAGATAGGCAAGGGTCACGAGCGCGAGAATCAACATATAGGGGATCTCGGGCGCCATGACGAACACCCACGTACCCGCGACGGCTCCTGCAAGCGAAAAGACCGGAATGACCCAGAAGCGTTTGATGACGGGCAGGATCGGCCCGGTCCTGACGATGCTTACGGTGGTGATGGCCAACGTCGGCAGCAGCAAGGTGATCACCGCCATGCGCAAGTCAGTGACAATCGCCACCAGTGGAGTGGCAATAAACGGGAAACCGAATCCGAGTGCGCCATGGATGACGCCGGCAATGACGATCGCCAGGACGATCCATCCTAGTTGTGCGAATGGCAGGTCGAAGAGCATCGCCGTGCTCGCTTACACAGTGAGAATGGCGTTACGTGCTGACCGATGCCCGTCCATCGCTATTCTTCTGCAACGCCGCAACAGCCTCCGGCTCGCACGCCTCCGATGCGAAGCCAGTCCCAGGCCGTGCGATGGATCACCCGCTCGGTCACGCCAGTCAACTTCCCGACCAGGACTTCGCCGCTCCGCATGACGAGCCGCACGTTCTGCCGGTCGCGGAAGATTGAGATGTCCGACAGCGGGTTGCCCTTGACCGCGATGACGTCCGCGATCTTGCCAGGCTCGAGCGTTCCAATCTGATCCCCCAAACCGACCGCCTCGGCCGCGTTGCGCGTTCCTGCGACGATCGCCTCCATCGCTGACATGCCGAGTTGAACGTACGCCTCCATTTCCATCGCGTTCTCGCCCATGTTCGGCTGGACGTTCAGATCCGTACCGAGCGCGAGGCGCACTCCCGCCTGGTGCAGTTGCTTGAACGTATCGAAGCAGAATTGCTGGTGCCGGCGGTAGTTGGCCAACACAAAGCTGGACGCACCGGCTTTCTCGACGAGATCGAGCGCGCGGTCCGTGCGCACGGTCAATGTCGGGATCAGCGGGGTATTCGTGGCAACCATCATTGCCATGGCTTCGCTATCCGTACGCACGCAGTGCTCGAGCGTATCGGTTCCCGCGCGCATCGCCCGCTTCTGCGATTCCGGCGTCCAGGCGTGTGTCGCGACGCGCTTGCCAAGCATGTGCGCTTCATCGACGACGGCGTCCAGCTCCTGCTGCGTCATGTTCAGGATTCCGCGCGCGTCCTGATGATCGGTGCCTCCGCCCCCGGACGCGCAAGTTTTGATGAAATCGGCGCCGTCCCGCAGCTGCTCTCGCACCATCCTGCGGAGGTCCCACGGACCGTTCGCGGTCACGCCCGGGACGCGTATAGCGTGGTGCGGGAGCAGGAGCTCCAAGTGCGCGAAGCTCATGACGGCCCACGCCCCGGCAACGATGCGAGGTCCGGGAAAGATTTGCTGTGTGATTGCGTCCCGGACGCCAACCATCTCCTTGGTGAACAGACCCCACGGCGTTATCCACGACATGTCGCGTAGGGTCGTGAAACCCATTTCCAGGCACATCTGCGCCTGCAGGAGCGCATACATCTGTTGCAGCTGCGGCGTCACCTCGAATGTCGCCGTACGGTAGTTATCGAAGTTGTAGACATTCTGCGCACCCAAGTGAATGTGCGCGTCGATCAGTCCGGGCAGGACGGTACAACCGGCGCAATCCAACACCCGCGCGCCACGGGGTGCGGCGATCGAGTCATGGGCCCCGATTGCCGCCACCTTCCCGTTCACGACGGTGACGACGCCGTTCTCGATGGTGTTGCCCTTGCCGTCGAGAATGCGGTCGCCAGTGATCAGGTATGTACGCGGAGGATCTGAATTGCCGGCCATGACGGCTCCCTCATAGGTGAAGACGAATCGCGCTTCGCCACGTCAGCAGCCCTGGCACCTTGCCGCCATGCGCGATGCTCAAAAACGACAGCTTCGACAGCGCGCGCTCCGCAACGCAAGTGCGCCGTGATAAGGCGCCCGCCTGGCGGCAGCAAGCGGTCTTTCACCGCCGGCGGTCGACGGGCGCGTCGCCGTGCTCGTGACCGTTTTGCTGCACTGCGGCGCCGATCGGCGCAGGGCAGAAGCATCCTTCCTCCACGACCAGGGCTTGATGCCGGTCGCGATCCCCCCGCGAGTGCTCTTGCATTCCATCATAATAATATAATATTGTCTCGAAATTCGCGGTTGTCCCGGCGTGCGGGCCTTCCGCGGTGCCAATGCCGCCGTCAACGGTAGGCATGTAATCGCGTCGGACGTTTCGCGGCGTCGAGTCGGCCCTGCTGGCGATGTCTGCCGTCAGGGCTACGCGTATTGCCGTGGTGCGATGGAGGAGTAGGATAGCCACGCGCGGCGAGTCTTGGGAATCGATGCCCGCCTGCAGACACTTGTGACCGGCATGGCAGTGGTAAACGAATCGCTTGCGCAACGCTTGCTGCTGTCACCTTCGGAACTGATTGCAGCGGGCGGGCATGACATCGATGAACCACCGGAGAGATTCCAATGTCCTCTGCTAACGAGTTCAGCAACTCCAGGCGTAACGCATTGAAAGGCCTCGGCGCTGGCGCGCTGATCGCGACCTTGCCGGCTCGAAGCGTGGCGCAGACCAAGCTGCAGAAGTTGACAGTATTCACCGGAACCACGCCGCAGTTCGCCAATCTCTATGTCGCGCACGAGAAGGGTTTCTTCGAAAAGGAGGGCTTGCCCGTCGAGGTGACGATGTTCTCCAGCGGTTCGGTGGCGTCCGAAGCGTTTCTGGCGGGCCGCGGCGACGTGATCTACTGTGGTGACACGCCCGCCTTGAAGCTGTGGGTTCGCGGCGCGGCCGTCGGGTTCTGTACCGGCGCGAGCTATGGCCATTACAGCGTTGTCGTCGCGCGCAAGAGCATCAACGCGCCGGCCGACATGCGCGGCAAGAAAGTCGGCGTACTGATGGGGTCGACCGCCGAGTACTTCGTGAAGCTTTATCTCGCGAGCGGCAACGTCGATCCCAAAGAGGTGGACATCATCAATCTGCAGGGGGCCGAGATGGTCACCGGCATCGTGCGCAAGGACATCGACGCATTCGTGCTGTGGGAGCCGTTCGGCAGCCGCGCGATGCAGGCTTCGAGTGACGTCCACATCGTCACGACCGGAGAGAAGTATTTCCTCGAATGGGTCCTTAACAACACCACGCCAGCCTACGCGAAGAGCAATCCGGCCGAGTTGATGGCCTATGTTCGCGGACTTCAGGCGGCATCGAAGTGGTGCGCGCAGAACCCGGAGGAGTCCACACAGGTCGTCGCGAAGTATCTGAAGCTGGACACCGCCCTGGTCAAACCCGCGGAGCGCATCAACTGGACCGTTGCATACACGCCTCGGTTCCGCAGCGATATGGAGCGCCTGAGCGAGTTCCTGAAGCTCAAACTCGAATGGCCGAAGATGTTCAACACCGAGTTCTTGAGCAAGGTCGATCAATCCTTGGTGGCGTGAAGGGGTACGGTGTGGCGAGTACGGCAGCGGCGGCAAGAGAGCGTAGAGTCGTGAGCGGGTTGCAGCAGGAGGGCGGGAATTCGAACGCGTGGTCGGTGCTCTCGATTCGCAACGTCCGAAAATCATACGTAGACACTCAGCAGAATCTCTACACGGCGATCACGGACATTTCAGTCTCGATCCATCGCGGTGATTTCTATTGCCTCCTCGGCCCGAGCGGCTGCGGTAAGAGTACGCTGCTCAATCTGATCGCCGGGTTCGAAGACGTGACGACGGGCAGCATCGCTTTCAGTACGGGCGATGCGACATCGGAAGTGCCGATCAGCGGTCCCGGCGTCGATCGCGCGATGATCTTCCAGGACGTCAACGATTCGCTGTTCCCATGGCTGGATACTGAGGAGAACGTTGCGTTCGGCCCGAAGCTGCACGGCGTCTCGCGGGCGGTGTATGAGTCACAGCTATTGGCCTACCTCAAAATGGTCGGGCTGGATCGGCACTCGCATAAGTTCCCGTTCGAGCTGTCCGGGGGAATGCGGCAGCGTGTTCAGATCGCGCGCGCGCTGATCATGGAACCACAGATGCTGCTGATGGATGAGCCGTTCGCCGCGCTCGATGCGATTACCAAACGCCTGCTGCAGCGCGAGCTCATCCGTATCTGGCGCGAGACGCACAAGACGGTCGTTTATGTCACGCACGACATCGTTGAAGCGCTGCTGCTTGGAACGCGGGTGGCGGTCATGACGGCCGGTCCGGCAGCGAGGATCAAGCAGGAGGTTTCCATCGACCTCAAGTCGCCGCGAGATCCGACCAACGCCGATTTCGTCGAGCTCACGAAGCGGCTGGAAGGCCTGCTGGATGAAGAAGTCAAGAACTCGCGAGGCGCAGAGGCATGAGCAAGAACGCCACTTCCACCATTTCCGGTACTGCGGCAGGTCGATCCATCGGCACGAAGTCCGCCAAAGGGTCGGTGCCAGCCGCGCTGCGGCAGGTTGCGATGGCGGTGATTTCCGTAGGGTCGCTGCTCCTCGTCTGGCACTTGATGTCCAAGTACGTCTTCAACAAGGTGCTGATCGCGTCGCCGGAGGAGACGTTTTCCACCGCCTGGGAGATGTTGGTGAACGGCGAGCTTTTCCGGCACGTCGGGGTCAGTCTCCTGCGCGTCGTGATCGGCTACTTCATTGGTTGTTTCATCGGCATCTTCTTGGGAGCTCTGATAGGCCGCATCCGATTGGTCAGGGAACTCGCGGACCCGGTGCTGGAATTGATTCGGCCAATCTCGCCCGTGGCGATCGTACCGCTCGCCATGCTGTGGTTTGGCATCGGGGAGATGTCCAAGTATTTCGTCATTCTCTACGCTACGACGATCGTCATGGTGCTCAACACCGCGGCGGGTGTCGCGCGCGCGCCGCTGACGAGGATCCGGGCAGCGCGCTGCCTGGGCGCGAACGAGTACCAGGTATTTATAAAGGTCACGTTCCCATCGGCAATTCCGTTCATCCTCACCGGCATGCGCGTGGCGCTCGGCTTCTCATTCATGGGCATCGTAGCGGCAGAGCTGATCGGCGCTCGAGAGGGTATCGGGTTCCTTATCATGAATTCGCGCCAGCTCATGAATACGGAGCAACTCTTCGTTGGGCTCATGTCGCTTGGCGTGGTTGGCGCCGTCCTGGATCGGGTGTTCCGCTATCTGTTGGACCGCTATACGCGCCGGTACATGCAATTCCAGCGCGAGGTGTGACCGGGCGGATCCCGCTCACCGCCTGGGACAGCGGCCGAACAGCCGCAATACGACGCCAAGCCCCGCTAACGGGCAAACACGACGCCCGGCGCCGCTAATACACGTTCAGCTCAAACCGTTTGGGCGGTTCGGGCTTGCGGCTACTCGATGGCGCCGGCCGTTGTCGAGGATGGTCAAGCAGCGCAGACGACGACCGCCGATGAGGCCGTTACGTCGCAGCCGCGGATACACGGGCCGATAGCCGCGGCGGCGCTCGACCGCAGCGATCTCCTGGATACGCGCTCGGAGCGGCGCGGTATCCGGACAGCGACTGCGATAGCGATACTACGAACGCGAGATACCCGTCCGCCCGCAGGCAGGTGTCACGCGGAGCTGCGCTCGGTCACCCATCGACCGCCGCGCGCCTAACCTGCGGGCTCAGAATTTTCGGCGCGGCAGATCCAGGTGTCAGGTCGCTACGACGCGAGTGCCGGGTCGACATTCCGGAGCGCCCGAGCGTCGAACATTTTGTCCCAATCGAGCTTGAGCTTCAGGAACTCGCTCATGCGCTCCATATCGGAGCGGAACTTGGGCGTATAGGCGACCGTCCAGTTGATTGGGTCGATCGTTTCCTTGACCGTCTGAAGATCGAGCTTGAAGTGACGGGCTACGATCTGCGCCGTCTCCTCGCGATTCTGCATGCACCATATCGATGCCGCGTGCAGGCCGCGCACGTACTTGGTGAGCTCTGCTTGATTGGTTCTTGCGTACTCGGGCGTGGTCGACGTCATCAGCCATTCCGTGAAGTACTTCTCTCCGGTGGTGACGATGTGGAGCTCGCTCGATGCCTGCACCGCGCGTGTTCCGAACGGCTGGAACCCGATGAACGCATCGATATCACCGCGAACGATGCCGGTCACCATCTCGGCCGCTTGCAGGTTGATGAGGTCGACCTGCTTCGCATCGACGTTGCCGCTGGCGAGATACATCCTGGCGAAATAATCCGACGTGGAGCCGAGCAGGACACCGATTTTCTTGCCGCGCAGGTCAGCCGGCGAATTGACCCCCTTGCGCGCAACGACCACGCTGATATGCCCATAGCTCGCCGCCGGGCAGACACCCACTGCCGCACCTCGTATCCATAGGCGGAGGGCGGGCTGGTCGCCCGATGCGATCGTATTGCCGCGCCCGGCCTGGAACGCGTCGGAAGCTGCGGTGCCCGTCGAGAAGCTCGTGATCTCCACGGACAAGCCTTCCTTGGCGAAGAAGCCCTTCTCCTCCGCGACGATTACATTGCCGAAATGTAGGGTGCCGGTGAATAGCGACATCCTCCCGGGGCTTACCTGCGCCCCGCCTCCTGGCGAAGCCAGGATGACCACACCAGCGCCGATGGTCTTCAGCGCCGTCCGCCGCCGGTTTCCGTATTTGCCGAGCATCGACATGTCAGTTCCTCGGTTGACTCGCGGGCCCGGGCAGACGCCGTGACGGGGACCGTCGTCGACGTGCAGGTGCGCCTCGCGAGCGGATGGGTTTGGGAACGCCGCGAGTCTGCACGCTCGCTAGCGCCGCGTGCAGCCCGCCTAGATCAAAGATAGTCGACGATCTTCCAGGACTTCGGCTCGACCTGGACAACGCTCTTGCTCTTTCCAGGACGACGATCGACGAACACCGTGCCTTCCTTCATCACCATCTGAATATTTTCCTTCTTGGCGAGGACTGCGATGTCCGCGCTCGGGTCGCCTTCGACGGCAATGATATCGGCCAGCTTGCCCTGCTCCAGGGTTCCGAGGTCCGCGCCGCGATTCAGCGCGTGAGCCGCATTCCTGGTCGCCGTCTGGATCGCCTCCATCGGCGTCATGCCGAGGTCGACATAGAGCTGCAACTCCTTCGCGCCCGTGCCCATTTCCGGGTCGTAGCCCATGTCGGTTCCCATGGCTATCTTGACGCCTGCCTTGTGCATCTTCTGAAACGTCTCGTAACAGAAAGGCTGGATCTTCTTCATCTTGTCCAGGATGAATCTCGCCGTGCCCTGCTCGCGCCGCACATCGACTGCGTGATCGGTGCGGTGCGAAAGAGTCGGCGTGACCGAGATACCTGCCTTGGCGATCAGCTCGATAGACTCGTTGGTGTGAAACACCATATGCTCGATCGTGTCGGTCCCTGCCTGAACCGCCATCTTCTGCGCCTGCGCCGTAAAACAGTGCACCGCAGCCTGCTTGTGGAATGCGTGTGCCTCGTCGACGATCGCGTCCACTTCCTCCTGCGTCATGTTGCGCACGTCCGGCTCTTCCTTGTCGGTACCGCCGCCGCCCGACGTGCACGTCTTGATCACGTCGCATCCGATGCGGAGATTGGTGCGGGCGAGCTTGCGCAGCTCGTACGGCCCGTCGGCGGTCTGGAAGCCAATGCGCATCATCGCGCGCGGGTTGACCAGATCGAGATGCGACCCAGTTATCGAAGTCCAGCCGCCCACGAACATCCGCGGGCCCGGGAAGATGCCTGCATCGATCGAATCGCGTACCGCACAAAGCTGGGCCGTAAGCAAGCCACGGCTCGATACCATTCCAAGGTCACGCAATGTCGTGAAGCCCATGTCGAAGCACATCTGTGCATGGAACAGCGAGTACATCTGCTGCAGCTCCGGCGTGACTTCCCACTGCGACACGCGATAGTTGTGAAACGTCAGACAATTGAACATCGCGGTGTGGATGTGCAGGTCCATCAAACCCGGCATCAGCGTCAACTTTGAGCAGTCGATCGTTTCGGCGTCGGCGGGTATCTTTACCCGGCCCTCGGCCCCGATCTCCTTGATGGTGCTCCCTTCGAGCACAACGACGGGATTGCGGACAGGCTTGCCGCCGTTTCCGTCGATGAGGAGGCCACCTTTGATCACCGCCATCTTATGCTTGATCTCCCGCTTCGTCTCGGGCTTGTCCTGCGACGTGTAAAGCTTTTTCCCGGTAAACTCGATCGCCATTTCAGTTCCTCTCCTAGTGGGTCAGTTGCCTGTGCACGGCTACGCGAACCCGGCCGCAAGCGAATTGCGGCGCGGATCATAACCACCCAGCAGCACGTTTTCGGTGGGCTGGATGTACACGCCTTCGACACCGCCGACGCGGTCGGTCCAGGCGGGATAGTCGACGATGTCGTGGCCCATCATCGACAGTGCGCGCCGCGTCTCCGCAGGTGCGCGCTGTTCGATGCCGACGATTCCCTTGAGGTCCTCGATCCGGAAGCGCGGGACTTCGATGGCGCGCTGCAGATCGATGCCGTAATCAAGCATGTTCACAAGGACCTGGACGACATACTGAACGATGCCAAAGCCGCCAGGACTCCCCAGCGCGACCAACGGGCGATTGCCGTCCATCACCACCGTCGGTGCATGGCCGATATTCGCGCGACGTGATGGTGCGATGACATTGGGACCACCGTCGAGCGCCATCCACCACGTTCGATCGTTCAAGAACATCCCCGTGCCGTCGATCACTTCGCCGCATCCGAAAGCCGAACCCACGGTTTGGGTGGCGGTCACGACGTTGCGGGCGGCATCTACCACGCAGAAATGTGTCGTCGCATTTCCCGGCAAAGCTTCCGTCGGCCCACCGCCTGCATGCTCGATGTCGATGGCGTCGCGATGCATGTTCGCGTAGGCCTTGCTTGCGAAAGACGCAACGTCGATGGCTCGCTGGTCGGGATCGCCCCCGATTTCGCGCCGGCTCCTTAGCGCAAGCCGCACAGCCTCGATCAGCAGATGCAGCGATGCCGCACCGTGGTACGGCAGGCGACCGAGATCAAAACGTTCGAGCAGGTTGAGAGCCTGAATGACGTGCAACCCTGCAGTGGGCGGCGCAGTGACAACGACACCGAAGCCACGATAGGTGCCGGCGACGACGTTTCTCCACTTCGCTCGGTACTCCTGCAGGTCGGCATGCCGGATCGTTGCGCCTTCACGTCGGCAGTGCTGCACGATCATGTCCGCCGTCGTGCCATCGTAGAAGCCGTCGTGACCGTGCCTCGCCAACCTGTCGAGGGTGTCCGCAAGGTCGGGTTGCTTCAACGTAGCGCCTTCGCGCAGGACGGTGCCGCTGTCGTCACAGACGATCCGGACGGAGGAGCGAAACCGGCAGACCTTTCTCGCGTTGCTGTCCAGCGCGCCGGCAAAGTATTCGTTGATCGGAAATCCACGCCGCGCCAGGTCGATGGCGGGCTCGAGCAGCCGTTCGAACGGCATGCTCCCGAAGCGTTTGGAAAGTTCGACCCAGGCCGCCGGCGTGCCCGGCACCATGCCGGTGACCACGCCGGTGTGTCGAGCGTCCAGCGGCTCTTCCTGGAAAGCGCGGCCGTTCCGGTTACGGTCCAGTCCGAAGTGCTCCCGGATCCGCTCGGGTCGCGCCAGGGCGGGGCACGTGGAATAGCCATCGAGATAATGGAATTCGCCGCCTTGTGCGTTGTAGCTGAGCCACGCGGAGTCGCCCGCCATGCCCGCCCAGTCGTGGCTCGTGACCGAGATTACGGCACCGAGCGCAATCGCCGCGTCGACCGCGTTGCCGCCTTGGCGCAACACCTGCACGGCGGCGTCCGAGGCCAACGGATGCATCGACGTCGCCATGCCGCGCGCGCCCCAGACCTGGACGACCGGTCGATTCCCCAGTTCGGCTTCGACGGTAGCGCCCGTATCGGCGCGGAGCGGCGCACGCATCGTAGGCTCAGCCGCGGCTGACTCGCGCCGCCCGGATCCGCGAACACCGGTCGCCGCAGCAGCATCGCGAGATCGAGGCATTGGGCGTCGTGTCGACGCCGGGGCTGGCATCGCCCGTCAGCCCCGAGCGCCGGCGCTCGCTGTCCTGGCTCACTTGCGCGGCGTCGTGATTACCGAAGGCATCGGTCCGCGCATGGCGATCGTCTTGTCGAGACCGATATCGTTCAGCCGCATTGCAGCGCGCATTATCGTAGCGGCATGCGTGACCATGTCATCGATTTCCACGAACTCGCCTTCCTTGGCGCGGGGGTCCTTGCCATCGACGCTGCGACGGTTGCCGCCTCCCGAGCCGTAGACGCACGTGGGGATGCCGAATCGATTGGCATCGATCGCATCAGTGCAGTACGGCGGACAGAACATCGCGGGCACCGCGGCGCCGGTCGTCTCGTGATGCGAGTCAACGACGGCTTGCACGACGGCATGATTCTCGGGGAGCTCGGTTCCGGGTCGCGACATGTAGTACTCGATCGTGACGGGGCGCTGCAGTTTCTGGCGAGCAATGCTGTTTATGGCCTCGGTGAACTCGCGTTCCACGTCGATGGGGAATCGCGTCGGCGGAAACCGGATATCGATGTACAGGCTGCACTGGTTCGGGGTGCGCGCCGCGCGCCATGGCAAGCCGCCGCGCAGCGCCGCGCGATTGACCGCCGGAATGACGCCCATATGCACGTTGCGCTTCTTGTATTCGTCAATCCACGGTGTCAGCTCGCGCCACAGCAGCCACATCTCGTCGATCGCACTCAGCGACGTGTCGGAAAACGCGGTGTGCGAAAAGTCGCCTTGCGTCGTCACCTTCGCCCAGGTGGTGCCCATCAGTCCGGTCGACGGCGTCTGGCCTGTCGGCTCACCCAGAAAGTGGTAGTCGGCCGACACGCCGTGGATGAGCATGAATCGTGTTCCCATGCCATAGCCGTGGTAGTGCTTTCCCTGGAATTCGTCGACCGGAGCCATCTCAACCTCACCCGCGGTGCCGGCGATGATCAGGTCGCCCTTGAGCTTCATGCCCGCGCGTTGCAAAGCGTGAACACCGGCGATATACGATACGAAGGCATTCTTCATGTTCATGACGCCGTTGCCATAGATGCGCCCGCCATCGACAACCGCGTGATTTTTCCAGCCCTTGCCCGTCAGATAGTCTTCGTCGCCCCTCACGGAAGTGTCCATGTGGCCGCTCATGAGGATCGCCGGGCCGCCGCCGCTTCCGCGCAATCGTCCGATTGCGTTGTACCGGTCGTCATAGATGTTTTGCAGCTGGGGCACGAGACCCACTTCCTTGAACATGCGGGCGAGAAGCCGCGCCATCTCACCCTCTTCACCCGTTGGGCTCGCCGTATTGACCATCTCCGTCGCAAGATCGGTAACCATTTTGCGATCGACGAGGCCAAGCAATTTGTCAGCGTTCATTGTGCGTCCTTCACGAAAAGTGCGTTGAGTGGCTTACGGTGCGTGCTTGTCGATGCACGGGCTTTCGCGTCGCCTCGGTCTTGGCATATGCGACAGCGAAGATCGCATTACCTGTGGGGCGCGGGCGCCTGCATCGCTTTCCCCGCGGACTTGGCGGCAAGAGAGCTCGCTGGAACGGCAGGCATATTCGGAGACTCCTCAATGGCGGGTGGATATGCGAGTGGGCTGTGCCGCATGTTCAGCATCACGTGCATGCGGGCGAAGGCAACTGCCGCCCAGACAGGCTGTATGACAGGGGCGGGCACGCCGCGCGCGGCCAGTCGGCGGCGGAGGTCCGGCGCCATCCAACTGAGACCGGTGCAGCCGAGAATGAGCACTTCCGCACCGTCGCTCTCGATAGCCTTGACGGCGGCGTCCTCCATGGCGTCGAGAAGGGCGGTGGGTGCCTTGCGCAGTTTCACGTCAGGCACGGGAAGATTGATGCAGCGTATTGACGCGAGCTTCTGCGACAAACCGTAAACTGCCACGTGCTGCGGAAGCATCTTGGTCTCGACAGGCACGGTGCACAGAAACGAGAACCGGCTTCCGAGCATCGAGGCAAGGTGCACCGCCGACTCTGTACAGCCGAGCACCGGAATCGGTGATATCTCGCGGGCCGCGAAGAGTGCCGGGTCCAGGATGCTCTGGAGCACGATTGCATCGTACCTGCGGGTATCGACCCACTTGCGTACGCGGTCCAGGATGCCGGCCTCGTAGCGCCGCATGGCCGCGCGACCCTGAACGACCGGCACGTCCGGTCCCGGGTCGAAGTCGCAGTCGATGCCGTCCATCAGACCTTCGTCCTGCATCATCCGCAGCATTTCGCGGCTGTAGTCGGCGTCGAGTTGGACCCCCGATGTCTTGAGGTACATGAGACGCATCTGATCCCTCCTTCCGGATTCCCTTGACGGTCGCCTGCGCCGGGGCTGTCGTTTGATACGTGAGGATTGAGTATAATATTACAATATTCGGTCCGTCAACGCGACCTTGGGACTCGGAAGGTCATGGCGGCGTGCATCGACGCCAGGAGACTTGCCGGTTCTCATCAGCGCCTTCATCGACATCGATTGTTTACCTTCCACGTCGTTCCGAGTGCACCAGTCGTTGATCGTTGGCGCTCGCCGTGACATCGCGCCGGAGTCAGCGACGCGCCGACGGCCGACACCGATGCATAATGAGAGCCGATTGGGGCAGGCCGGATCGTCTGCGGCAGAACAGGGGTGAGGTAGTACACATGGACACGCCAATATCCGAACGTCTTCCTGTATCGGTCATTACCGGCTTCCTCGGCAGCGGGAAGACAACCTTTCTCAACCGAGTGCTACGGGACGCGTCTCTCGCCAATTCGCTCGTCGTCATCAATGAAGTAGGTGAGATCGGCATCGATCACATGCTGGTTTCAACACCGAGCGAGAACCTGGTGCTGCTGGACAACGGCTGCCTATGTTGCGTACTGCAGGGCGACCTCGTGCAAACGTTCGCGGACGTGTACGTCAAGCGCGAACGCGGCGAGATCCCCCGGTTCGATCGCGTGATCATCGAAACCACCGGCCTCGCGGATCCGGTTCCGGTGATCCAAACCATCGTTACGGATCCCGCTATCGCGTACGTCTATCGCCTCGCTGGCGTTGTGACACTGGTCGACGGCATGCACGGCGATGCTCAGCTCGCGGCCAACCCCGAAGCCGTGAAGCAGATCGCCGTGGGCGACGTGTTGCTGATCTCGAAGACCGATCTCACTTCGCAGGATGAAGTTTCGGCGCTCTGCGTCAAGCTTGCTCAGATCAATCCCGGCGCGGAGATCGTGACGGCTGCTGACACGGCGAACCCGAAACAGCTTTTGGAGCGAGGCGCCGTGGCTGCAATACCGGTCGAAGGCGAGCTCGAGCGCTGGTTCGGGTCCGAGCGGTACCGTCATCGCGGCGTGCCGCGCCGCACCGCACGCCCGTCGAAGCGTCAAAGGGATACCGGGGAGCGTCATACGAGCGACGTGCAAACGTTTAGCTTGTATCGGGAAGGCGAGATCCGATCGGCTGCGCTTGCGCTATGGATGAGCATGCTCGCGGGATTGCGAGGCCGGGATTTGCTGAGGGTGAAGGGGCTCCTCAACGTCGAGGGCGAGCCGGTCGTAATTCACGTGGTGCAGACCATCATCCACGAGCCGGCGACGCTCGAGCGATGGCCAGACGAGGACCGTCGCTCGCGCATCGTCTTCATCGCCCGCAATATGGAGCGACAAAAGATAGAGCGCACTCTCGACGCACTCTCATTTGTCGAGCCCGTCAAGTCGGTCAACCTGTCGATCGATCCTGCTGCCTACGCAAACTTCGTTCGGGCCACGAAGAGCTTCCTACCGTAGGCGGCGCACGCCGGCCGACTTTTCCGGCGCAAGCAAGCCGATAGTTCATGACGCTGGTTCGCACGTGCACCTCCTGCGCGAGCCGCACGTCCACGTGAGCCAGCAAAAGCAACGATGCGCGCACGGATCGAATTTGTCGCAACCGCAACTCGTTCGATAGAATCGTCGGCGTCATTCTCGGGAGCTAGCCTGTGGCGATCGACTACTTCGCCCTCAAGAACCGGATCTTTCCTCCGATCCACCAGCACTACACCGATCACGATACGATGCTGTATGCGCTGGCGGTGGGAATGGGCTTCGATCCGACCGACGAACGGCAGCTGGCCTTCGTGTACGAGAGGCACCTGAAAGCACTGCCGACGTTGGCCGTCGTGCTCGCGCATCCGGGGTTCTGGATGAAGGACCTCGACACGGGTATTAACTGGGTCCAGGTCTTGCATGGCGAGCACTCCGTCGTCCTACATGCGCCTCTGCCCAGCGCGGGGACGGTCGTGGGACGCACCCGCATTCGCGGGATCACGGACAAAGGAAAGGAAAAAGGTGCGCTGGTAACGTGGGAGCGCAGCCTGCACAAGGCGGGTAGCGACGAGCTGCTCGCTACTATCGAGCAAGTGACTTTCTGTCGGGGTGACGGTGGATTCTCTCAGTGCGACGGCAATGGACCACCGGGCGGCGACACTGCGCCGGTTTCCAGGCCAGCTACGCCGGAGGGGACACCGCACCAGATCTGTGACTTTGCGACGCTGCCGCAGCAGGCGCTCATGTACCGCCTGTGCGGGGATCGGAATCCGCTTCACGCCGATCCGGCGGTCGCGAAGGCGGCCGGTTTTCCACGCCCGATCCTTCACGGTCTCGCTACCTTTGGAGTCGCCGGTCATGCGATCATGAAGACCTATTGCGACTACGATCCAGCCCGTTTCGTGTCCATTGGCGTGCGTTTTTCCGCCCCGGTATTTCCCGGCGAAACGATCCGGTGCGAGATGTGGCGTTCCGGAGATCGGATCCAGTTCCGCGCCCGCGCCCTCGAGCGCAATGTCATCGTCCTTTCGCACGGCACTGCCACGACCATCTAGGTTCGCGGCTGTTGTTGCAATGTGACTTATGCGATCCGCACTGCCGTGCCCGAAGCAGCCGAGCGCTCGAGTCCTTCCAGCAGCGCTGCTCCGTTGATCGCCTCCTCGAAGGTGACCGGATAACGGCCGCGACCTTTGATGGCGTCGACGAAGCAGAGCAATGACTCGCCGATGCTGTTGTTGTCCGAGTATTCGACCGTCTCGGGCTTGCCTCCAGAATAACGAGTGGTTAGCGTACGCTCGTCGCGTATTTCGGCCCAGCCTTCGGTGCCGAACACATGCATGCGCCAAAATTCGGGCGTTGCAAGAATCGTCGAAAGCATCCCTGTCGCACCTGACGCAAATCGAAACGCAACCGACGTCGTGTCGTCACGGTGCTCGCCTACATGCAAATGACTATCGCTGTACGCGAATAGCGACGTGATCGGTCCCGACATCCAGATCATCGCATCGATGATATGGATGCCCTTGCCGGTCATCCCGCCGCCGGGATTCTCGTCGATGCTGAGCCGCCATCCGGCAGGAGCCTTGAGTGGCGCGCCATGGAAATCGCCTTCGAGGTGAACAATCTTTCCGAGCCGGCCCTCCGTCACGAGCCGGCGGACCTCTCGCACGGCGGGCCGAAAGCGGCGATTGAACCCTACGGCTAATACGACGCCTGCATCGCGGCACGCCGCGGCCGCCCGCTCCGCGCTCGCGCGGTCGAGCGTAAACGGCTTTTCGGTATATACGTGCTTGCCAGCTGCAGCGGCCTGCACAATCTGCTCGCAGTGCTGTGAATGCGGCGTAGCGAGAACGACGGCGTCCACCGAGCGGTCGGCGAGCACTGCGGCGTAGTCATCACCGAGCGGGATTCCCTTCGCCGCCGCGAAGTCGGCAGCTTTGGCTACGGTCCGAGTGACGCCGGCAACGAACCGAATGCTGTTGTCTTGCTGATCGACAGCGTCCACGAGACATTGTCCCCAATTGCCCAGTCCGACGATGGCAGCGCGGATCACGGCGTCACGCGGAAGCGTCGGCCTTCAGGCCCGCTTGTTCGATACCCCAGATCGCGCATTCTTCGTCCTGGTCGCCCGTGGCACCGCTGATGCCGACGGCACCTATGATCGAGCCGCCTGCATCACGGATGAGCACGCCTCCCTGCTGAGGCAGCACCCTGCCATGCGACATTGCCGCCAGTGCCATGATGAAGTTAGGATTTTCTCTTGCGCGCGTGGCGAGCGCACGGCTCGAGCGCCCCATTGCAACCGCCCCCCAAGCCTTTCCAAGGCCTACGTCGAAACGGAACATGCTCGTTTCATCCTCGCGTGCTGCCGCCTTGACATGACCACCGTCGTCGAGCACGACGACGGCGATCGGCGGGTACCCACGTTCACGGGCTTTGCGCAGCGCGGCTTCTATGATGGTGCGGGCTTGCACGAGCGTGAGCCTGGTCATGGGCGGCTTTCTTGGAGAGTGATGCGTCCGCGACGCGGATCGTCAACACGAAACCCTGACGACACCTGTGTAGATCCGCATGGCGCTCTAGTCATCGGGCAGCGATGGACTGGCCACTGCACCGGCTTCGACGGCGCCGCTGTCGATGAGATCGCGGACGGCTGGTTGATCGAACCCCAGCACATCGGTAAGTATCTGCACCGTGTCCTCGCCGACCTGACGACGACCCAGCCAGCGGATCCTGCCCGGCGTCTTGTCCATTCTTGGTACGACATTAATCACTTGGCACGACTCGCCCTCGAAGCGAACCACGTTGCCGCGCGCCGCAATATTGGGATCGGCGAGAATGTCGTTCACGTCGTGGATGAACTCCGCGACCGCGCGCGCATCGTGGAACTGGCGCAACACGTCCGCAGCGTCGCGCTCGCCCATCCAGGCAGTCATGCGTTTGTGAATCTCGTCATCATGCCGGCAGATCTCACGCAAGCTGCCAAACCGCGCCTCGTCCGCAAACGTTTTCCCTCCGATGATTTCAAGTACGCGCCTGGCAACCGCATGACTTCCCGCCGAGTATGTGATCCACTTGCCGTCGCGCGAACGATACATGCCGGAGAGCGCCAGCGAGAGCGGGTGCCGATTGGCATTGCGCTTGGGCACAAGACCGAGCGCCGTGCGTACCGGAACGTGGAAATCGATGAGCCTCAGCAATGTTTCGTAAAGCGCGAGATCAATGACCTGGCCGCGCGCCAGTCCTTTATCGCGCGCGCGTAATGCGAGCATGATGCCGTACGCGCCCATGAGTCCGGTGGTCATGTCCGCCATCGGAAATCCAGGATGCACGGGCGGACCATCCGGAAAGCCGGAGAGATCACACGCGCCGCTGTAGGCTTCGGCCGCCTTGCCAAACCCGGCGCGGTCTCCGTACGCGCCAGTTTGACCGTATCCGGACACGCGCAGGATCACCAGGTCGGGATTCCAGCTATGGAGCACGCTGGGGCCAAGCCCGTTTCGCTCCAGCACACCAGGTCGATAGCTCTCGACCAGAACGTCGGACACCTTGACGAGTTTTTCGAGCACGGGCTTCGATTTCGCATGCTTCCAGTCGAGCGCGAGCGAGCGCTTCCCGCGGCCGGCCGACTTCCACACGATGGGCCCCGTGGGTCCGCTGGGGCCAACGTCGCGCATGATGTCACCCTTGCCGGGGCGCTCAACTGCGATGACATCGGCGCCGAAGTCCGCAAGTAGCGTCGCTGCAAACGGAGCCGAGTAGTCGTGTCCGAGATCGACCACACGGATGTTATGCAGCGGGCCGTCGTTCATCGCGCGGATCCATGGTTGTGCACACCCGATTGACCACTTATTTTCATGATGTCCTCGCGCAATGCTATTTCGAAGATCCGATCGCGGCCGTGAACTCGATTTCGAGCGCCGCGTTGAGGTCGATCTTGGTCACCCCGATTCCCGTGCTGACGGGCGGATTGTCGGGGAAGATCTCCCGGCGGACCTTGTCCAGGACCGGCCACGTCGCGTCGCGGTCACTGAAATAAATCGTTGACCGAATGATGTCCTGCAGCGTGCCCCCGTGCGCTTTGAGCGCGAGCTCCGCATTCTCGTAGATGAGCCGTACCTGCTTTTCGGTCGTCTCGCCAAGTGTCTTGGTTCCCGGATACACCCCGACGAATCCGGACAAGAAGATGAAATCTCCGACGCGGATCGCGGCATGGTGCCAACCTCCTACGCGCTTCGGATCGTGCAGCGCCGCACCATCTACGGGATTGATGATCTTTTTCATTCCGGTTCGACTCCTGTTTTGACAAACGGTTGAACAACAGTGCCTGCGCATCGCGCCTGCGTCGCCGTCATGGCGGTTGAGCGTGGGGCTTCAGGCGTCGACGTGCGTCACGACACGTTTCTCAAGCTCCCCGACGAAGGCCGCTACGTGGGGACTGGACAGCATGCGCGGCTTGGGCAGCCGATTCGGCAGGTCATGCCTGATTCCCGAGCGCGGACCTCTGCTGAGGATCAGTACCCGATCCGAGATGAGCGCGCTCTCGTAGATGTCGTGCGTCACATACAGGATCGTCTTCCTGGTTTTCGTGACCAACGCCACGATCTCGCGCTGGAGTGCGAGCTTGGTCAACGCGTCGAGGGCGGCGAGCGGCTCGTCCATGAGCAGGATTTCCGGGTCTGCGGCGAGCGCGCGCGCAATCTGGGCGCGCTGCTTTCCGCCACCGGATAGCTGGTGGGGGAACTTGTGCCCATCGCTGGCGAGGTGCACGAGCGCCAGCAACTCTTGACAGGTCGATCGTCTGACGGCGCTCGGGCCGACACCGCGCCGCTTGAGCGCGTACTCGACATTCTGGGCGACGGTGCACCAGCCGAACAGCGCGGACCCGGCGTCTTGAAAAACGACCATTCGTTCGCGCGATGGCTTGGTGACCTCTTGGCCGTGCACGACGATGCGTCCGGACGTCGGAGGCTCGAATCCCGCAACCAGATTGAGTAGCGTGGTCTTTCCGCACCCGGTGGGCCCGAGTAGGCACGTTAGATGGCCCTCCACGAACTGGCAGGAAACCTCATGCAGCACCTCCTGGATCGCGCCGTCGGGCGCGACGAATTGCTTTGACACGTCGCTGACATCGATGGCCACGCGCCCGACTTCCGCGCCCGCTCCATCCAGCGTAGCGCGAACGTCGGCGTGCATATTCGTGTCCGTCGGGGGAGCGGAGTTGTTCATGGTGAACTCGTAACCCTCAAGCCGTTATGCACCAGGCTGGCTATTGCCGCCGACGCCGCGTCGGTCTCGATCCACCGACCTTCGAACTTGGTCATCCACCGGTTTTCCAGGCGAACGGTCCAGCAGCGAACCGACCGTCGCGATGACCTAACCAGGGATGCTTTCCGCACCGGACTCACGGCGTTGTCATGCCCGGACGTAATCGAGGTATCGACCCAGGAATGTCTCACCCACCGCGGTGAACAGACGATCCGTCACCGCCCCCAGGAATGCGAGCAGCGCGAGTCCGACGAACAACTTCTCTACCTCGATGAGCACCCTAGCATTCATGATCAGGAAGCCGAGGCCTTCGCGCGCGGCCACGAGCTCGGCTGCGACTACGCTCGAGAACGCGAGCCCAATGCTGATCTTCATGCCGGTCCAGATCGAAGGAATGGCGCTGGGGAGCACGACGTCCCACATCACCCGCAGTGGCGAGGCCCCCATGCACCGCGCGGCGAGAACGCGCGCCCGTGGTGCATTCATGACGCCGTCCAGCGAGCTGAAAAAGCACGCGATAACGGTTCCCCACAGCACCACGAAATACTTGCTGCCCTCACCGATGCCGAACCAGATGATTGCCAGAGGGATGAGGGCGACCGGGGGTAGCATGCGGACCGAGTTGATGATCGGACTGACGAAGCGATTGAGGACCGTGATCTGGCCCAAAAGAACGCCCAGTGCGATTCCAAGCGTTACGCCCATCACGTACCCGACCGCAACGCGGCGCAAGCTGGCGATCGAGTGGGTAAGAATTTCGCCTGCACGGGCCATGTCCACGCCGGTGTCGAACACGGTAAGCGGGGTCGGAAACAAGGCCGGATTGTCGATCCAGTAGTAGAGCAAGTACCAGATGAGCACGAGAAGCGCCATGCCGACGAGGAAGTCGCCCGTGCGCACGACCGAGCGCCAGATCGTCCGCCGTCGTATGCCGGCGGGTCCGGTTCGCATCGCTGACGGAACGACGGACTTCAGCATGAAAGCCGTGCGTCGCTAACCTCGTTCGATGGTCATGCGTCGCGTGCTAGGACGACACCACTCTGCTCCTCCCACAGGCGCGCGACCTCGGTCTGGTCGGCATCGAAACCCAGCGTCTGCTCGGCTCGTTCCCAAACCTCGACGCAGCTCTGCACCATGGGAGCCCACGCTCCACAAGCGCCTGCCGCATCGCGCGCGATGCGGATGTCCTTGGTCATCAGTCCGAGCGCCGCGCCGTGCGCGAAGCGGCGCGTCACGACCTGCGGAATCAATTTTTTCTCGAGCGGATGATTGCGCCCAGTCGTCGCGGCGGCGAACGAGTCCAGCATGAGGTCGAGATCCAGGCCGAGGCGACGGCCGATGGTCAGCGCTTCGATCACTACCGCCATAGTAGCGCCGTTGACGTAGTTGTTGAGCGCTTTCATCGCGTGCGCGTTCCCAAGGCCGCCGCATAGATGCACCTTTCGCCCGAACGCCGAGAGTACGGGCCGAAGGCGCTCGATGGCTTGCGCATCACCGCCGACCAGCACGTCTAGCGTGGCATCGCGAGCGAAAACCACGCCGCCCGCGACCGGGGCATCTACCAGCTCGATAGACCGTCGGCGCAGCGCCTCGCCCAGTGCGCGAGTGTGCACGGGATCCGAAGCTCCGCTGTCCATGACGATGGCGCCTGGCGAAAGCCCGTCGGCCGCACCTCCGCCGGCACCGTGCTCGCCGAGAACGGCCCTGCGTACTTCCGCTCCATTGGGAAGCATCGTGATCACCACATCCGCTTCGGCCCCAACTTGAGGCAGCGTGTTCGCAACGCGAGCGCGATGCTCGGCCGCAAAGCTCGCCGCTGCCTCGGGTCGGATATCGTAAACGGCGAGATCAAACCCCACCCTGGCCAAGTGTCCGGCCATTGGCTGCCCCATGCGACCAAGACCGATGAATCCGATACGATGGACGGGATTCACTTTGGATTCTCCGTCGTTACGCGCTTGCGCGCATAGATGAAGCTCCTGCGCGCCTGCGCCTTAGCGCGCGCGACGGCCGTCCCGCGAGAGCGAGGCAAGTCGCCGATCGCAGAACGCGCTTGTGATGTCACCGCTACCGAAACGCTTGTCCGATCCGATCCACGGACGATGGCTGCACCGGCCGTCAACCCTTATAATAATATAACTTGGCGCAAACGTGTCAAGCGCGTGGCCAACCCCGAACGACAGGAGAGAAACGTGGATCAGATCCTTAAGCACATCGATGAGCAGGAGATCGTCAAGCTAACGTGCAATCTTGTTGATATCCCGAGCCGCACGGGCAACGAACGGGCGGTCGGCGAGTTCGTTCGCGAATGGCTTCGAGGTTTCGGAATCCGCTCCTTTCTGCAGGAGATCGGCGGTGACCGGGTTAACGTCGTCGGCATTCTCGAAGGAACCGCAAACGGCGTGTCGCTTCAGCTCAACGGTCATCTCGATACGAACTACTCCGGAGACGAGGACGATCTGCTCTTCATGAGTCCGGCGCTGTTCCGGAGGCGGCAGCATACGAAGCGGGCATTTGTTCAGGATGGCCGCATCTACGGCATCGGCGTCGGCAACATGAAGGCGGGCTTGGCTGCGATGTTGACGTCGATCGTGGCGGTCAAGCGCAGTGGAATCGCGCTCAAGGGCGACTTCATGGTAGCCGGGGTTTGCGGCGAAAACGGGGGCGGTCCCGCGGCTCAATATCAAGGTGTGCAATACGAGGGCGCCGGCTTTGGCACCGAATACCTCCTCAGTCACGGTGTCCAGACCGACTACGCCATCTGCGCAGACAACTCGAACTTCAAGATGACCTGGGTATCGCCTGGACAGGTGCTGCTCCGCATCACCGTGTACGGCTTGCCCGGCGGTGCCTGGGCGACGGCGCACGCAAAGGGCAGATCCACGAGCCAGAATGCGATTGTCAAGATGCTCCCCGTGATAGAAGCGCTCGAAAACTGGTCCGCGGCGTACAGCGAGCGGCACCGCTATGTGTGCGAGGGCGGGCAGCTCACACCGACAGCGCATATCGGACACATCGAGGGCGGAAGGCCGTTCAATATGGCGGTGCGACCCGGCGTGTGCGCGATTTCGGTACTGGTGATGACACCGCCTGGCCTCAGGACCGTGGATGTCGTGCGGGAAGTGAAGGAAGCGCTTATTGCGCAGGACCTCGAAGCCGAAGTCGACGTGTATCGCTCGCACCTCGGATACGAAGCGCAGCGGATAGGCCCGCTCGTCGACGTGCTGCGCGATCATCACAACCGACTGTTCGGCAGCGCGCTCCCGATTGTGGACCCGCCGTACTGCGGCCCATGGACGGATACGGCCGTTTACAACGAGCGCGGCATCCCCTGTCTCAAGCTAGGGCTGGGGCTGTCCGCGGCGGAGCGGCTCAAAGTGGGCATCGGAGCTTACGATGAGCATCCGATCGATGACATCGTCCGCGCTGCCAAGCTCTATGCAGTCACGGCAGTCGATGTGTGCTCGCGGGAGCGGCTCGATCGGCCGTAATGCCGCAATGGTCTGAAAGGCGGGGGGGCGGAGTCAACGCCCTCCAGCCGCAGCGAAACCGGCCTGGTTTTCCGATATGGAGAAGCCATTGCATTTCCTGATCATCGCGAAGGACAAGCCCCGGTGGGAAGGAACGCGCGATGAACTGCGCGGCGTTCGCATCGCCTGGCTCCACGCCAATAGGGAGCGAATTCTGGCCGGAGGCGGAATGGTTGATGACCACAACCGGCACGTCAGCGGAGGACTTCTGATCGTTGAGGCCGAAGACCGTGCAGAAGCGCAGCGATTTGCGGACGAGGACCCCTTCACGCGTGCGGGTCTGTACGAAACATTGGAAGTCGTGAGGTGGCGGCGCGTCTTCTTCGATCACGAATGCATCACTGACCCGAACCCGTTCGCGCCGGATTGACCCGCGTACGGGATTGCGGCTGCTGACAGATGATGTATCGCAGGAAGGTAATCGGGCGACGAGACGTGGATGATCTGTTCGACGAGCCGGCTCAGAGCGTCAGACCATGGCGAGCACCTCGACTTCGACCATGAAATCCGGGTGTGACAGACGCCGTACCTCTACTGTAGTACTCGTCGGCATTGCGCGGAAATATTCCATGCGCACGTCCACATGCTTGAAGAATTCGTCGAGGTCGGTCACATACGTGTTCGTCTTGACAATGTCGTCCAGCGTGGCACCCGCCGCAGCGAGAGCCGCCTTTACATTCTCCCCGACCTGGCGAAGCTGCGCCCCCATGTCGCCCTTGCCGACGCAGTTAGCCTGCTTGTCGCGCGCGAGCTGCCCGGCGACGAAAATGAAGCGTTTTGCCTCTTCTACCGCAACAACGTGGTAATACAGCGTGTGCCCGTCGACGACGCGCTCGGCAAGCGCCTCCGGCTGATAGTTCATTCGCTTCATGAAGACCTCCTGTCAGATTGTGATTCGTGAAGACTATGGCGACATTGCCACGTCAGTACGGTGAACGCAGAGCGGATGCTTCAAGGAATCCGGGTGTGAGCCATACTGAGATCGAGCGGTTCCCCGGGTGCCGCATAGGACGACGCGGGCTTTTGAGTCCACCCGGCCACGCTGCTCGCGCGTGTGACACGATGACATGCTGGGCCGTGTCGTAACGATTCGACGGTAACCAATTCAGAACGAGGCAGCGCAGGCGATGTACAACTACACAAGAGTCGGAAAGAAAGGCAGATCGCTGGTTCTACTGCATGGTTTCCTGGGTGGGACCGGATACTGGACCTCGGTCGTGACGGCGCTCAAGGACCACTACGACGTCATCTCCATGGACTTGCCCGGATTCGCGGGAAGTGCACATCTACCAGCGCCGAACTCGGTATCAGGCTATGCCGCGTCCGTGTTCACGCTGATGGACGAGCTGGCGGTCTCCAAGTTTTCGCTGCTCGGTTTCTCGATGGGCGGCATGATTGCGCAACAGGCGGCTCTTGACCAGCCGGACCGGATCGCGAGCCTTGTTCTCTACGGCTCCGCGGCCATTGGCGATTTGCCCAATCGCTTCGAATCGTGGGAAGCTTCGGTTGAACGAATTCGGCGTGAAGGGGTCGAGCAGGTTGCCGACCGGACGGTGGCCACCTGGTTTGTCGATGGTGTCCGGCACCCCAATCACGCGGCGTGCCGTGCCGCGTGCCGGGGCGCCAACGCTGATTCTTGCGTCACCGTCATGCGAGCGATGCAAAGATGGACCGCTCTCGATCGGCTGCAGGAACTGAGGGCCCCGACCCTCGTCATTGTCGGCGACAAAGATCGCTCCACGCGTCCCTCGGAGTCCATCGCGCTTTGGCAAGGCATCGGTGGTTCTCTGCTGTGCGTATTGCCTGACTGTGCACACGGCGCGCACATGGAGAGGCCGGACCTGTTCAATGCCGTCGTCCTCGATTTTCTGCTGAAGAACGCATAGCCCCGAGCGACCTGGCGGCGGCGCAGCCGACTCTCTTCGCGTCGGCACTGCTCCGCACTACCCGCCGCCGACGCATCGCGCGTATAGGTCGCCAGCCTCAATCGCTATCCGGTCCGGATATCGCGCGACCGTGCGCGAACGACCTGGTCTCCCGATCGCCTCGCCTGCGGCACGGGCATTCCGTCGCCCGCATAACCTGCTTTTCAGGGCTGAACGGCGACAAGCGCCGGATCAACCGTCCTCGCGAACTTGGACATCCACTGTGTCTTCCAATTGATCGGCTCCTTGACGATTCCAACCTCGGCTGCGATCGTGACTTTGGTCGTCATGTCATCGACGAAGCCCTTGTCGAGCGTCATGTCGTAATGGAAGACGGCTATATTCTTCTTCACGTTCTCGACTGAGGTGCTGAGTGCTTTCGCAATGATCGGGTAACACTCGTCAGGATTGCTCTTGAGCAACCGTATCGCATCGAGCAGCGATCGAACCATAGCGATCACCTGGTCCGGTTGGTTCTCGGCCGTCGATCTCGCCGCATTCAGCATGACCCGGTTGATGCCAAAGCCTTTGCTCCCATCGGTGAGAAAGTGTGCGCCCTTAACCGCCTTCAGACCCGCCGCCGTCGTCGGCTGATTCCAAAGGTACGCGACGATATCGCCATTGGCCATCGCCGCCGGCATGTCTCCGGGCGTTAGATTGATCATGTCCACGTCCTTGCGGCTCATTCCGTTCTGCTTGAGATAGTTGATGAAGAATATTTCCCCAGTTGAGCCGAGTGGAGTCGCGACTTTTTTTCCCTTGAGGTCAGATGGCTTTGTGATGCTCGAGATCGCGAGGATGGCGAGGCTGCTGTCATCCCACGTCACTGGTGCGATGCCGACGACGTCGCCGATTGCCCACAGTTTTGCCGAAGGTAGGTCGCCTGACAGCACGTAACCCGCTCCAGCCGAGCGCATCGCTAGCGTGGCATCGGTACCCGTGTTAAACGTATTGACGGTTACATCAAGACCGTGCTTCGTGTAAAAACCTTTGGCGGCTGCGATATGTGCGACGCCAAACGGGTAGTCCGTCCCGACAAAGATCTGAACCTTTTGTGCCAACGCGGACACAGCGGTGAACGTAACGGCAAGTGCCACTCCGACCATCTTCAAACCGTGCTTGAACATGGTGAGCCTCCTTCGGGTTCTGGATCGATACGCGTTCTCTCCACTGAACACGGCTATGCGCGCTCGTACTCAAGACGCGGTCAAGGAACGTTCCCCCGCGGTCGTGAACGCCACCCGGTCATCGACTGCGAAGGCGAAGCACGGGACTCCCAAAGGCGCGCACTTCAACCTGCTTTTCGACGCGCCGCATGAACCACGAAATGCGTGCTGGTTGCGCCCAATGCCGGCTCAAAGTATAACAATATAACAAGCGAACGGATAAAGTTTCAGCGGCGGACACGAGCCCCCTGAGAGAGTCTTATAGGGCAGAGGCGACGGGAACCGCCTCGAACCGGCGGGTCTGCAGACGCATGCCCGGCGGCAACGCCGGCGTCCGGCCGCCAATCCGGAGCGTCGTTCACAGGCGCACGGGGCGGCGCGACGAACCCGGAATTCCGCCAGGCATCGATCGGGAACGGGGCGTCTCGGGCCCTACTTTTCGGCGCGTGAAGCCAGGTTCTCGATGATCTTCCATTCGGCCGGCGTCACCGGCGTGATGGAGAGCCGGTTGCCGCGGCGCAGCGTGACCATGTCCTGCAGACCCTTCGTCTCGCGCAGCGTCTGCACGCCGACGAGCGGCGTCTTGCGCACGAGCCTGACGTCGACGTTCATCCAGCGCGGCGCGTCACGCGTCGACTTGGGATCGTAATAGTCGCTCTTCGGGTCGAACTGCGTCGCGTCGGGATACGCGAGCCGCGAAATCTCGACGATGCCGGCGATCCCGGGTTCCGGGCAACTGGAGTGATAGAAGAACGCGCGATCGCCGGCGCGCATGTCGTCGCGCATGAAATTGCGCGCCTGGTAGTTGCGCACGCCGAACCACGCAGTCGTCTGCTTCGGCGCCTTGGCGAGATCGTCGATCGAGAACTCGTCCGGTTCCGATTTCATCAGCCAGTAGCGCATGCAAGGGCCCCACGCCTCGTGCGATGGCGCGATATTAGGCCCTAATTGATCGCCGGGTACGTGCCTCCCTTCGAGCTGCGGTCGCTGGGGCGCAGGAACGGCCCGAGGTCGCGCTCGATCAGGCGCTGCGTTGCGGCGGCGTCGCGGTCGAGCGGCGCGGCCGGAGTGCTGGCGGGCGGACCTGTTGCGGTACCGAGGTCGCGAGCGATCAGCCGCTGCGTCGCGATGGCATCGGCGTCGGCCTGACGCCGCGACCTGCTCGCGGCCTCGGTTCTCTGACGTGCGGCGTCGTCATCATTGCGCGAAGCCGCCGAGGGCGGCCGTGGCCTCGCCTTCGCGCCGGGCTGCGCGGCATTGACTGCATCGGTTGTCGGGTGACCCCGCGCCGCGGGTTGGACGCTCATTGGACTACCCTCTGCACTGACGCGCTCCGAGGCTTGTTCGCCCTCGGGGCGGCCGTTCGGGCTCACGAGAGCAGCCGCTGCGGGATTGGCCTCGGAAGCGGGTTGCGCGTCGGACTCCGCGGTCGTTGGGGTCGTCCTATTCGGAGCACTCGGTGGAGCTGACGGTTTCGACGCCACGTCCGCCGGTTGCGCTTCGTTCGCGCCCGTCGCCGCAGGCGGCGTGTCCCTGGACTTGCGTTCTGCAGTCGCAGGCTCGTCCGCGTGCCGTCCTGCGAGCGCGAACTCGGCAAGCCGATCGATGCCTGGCGCGTGGTGCTTGTATGCGTAGTAACCGGCGCCGGCAATAGCGACGAGCACCGCGAGCACGACCGGCGCGCGCCACGCACGACTGCGCGGAGACATGTGCGTATTCCACGCGACGGGCGAAGCAGTCTCGGCCTCATGCGCGTGATGCTCCTCGGAACGCGCGATTCGCGGCTCGATGCGCCCGTCCGCATGCGCTCCGACGTCGCGCTCGAGACGACCGGCAAGCGACTCGGGAATGTGGATCGGCGCATCCTGCGCAGCGTCGGCGAACGGTGCGGCGGCGATGGATTCGTCCGCGGCAAGCGCCTCCACCCCGCCAACCGGGCTCGCGGCGTCCACAAGCGGCGATGCGCTCGCGAAAACGCCGCCCGCTCCCTGCGCCCAGGACTGTTCCATGGCGCTTGCGTGCGCCTCGACCGGCGGCGGCTCGGATAGCGCCTCGAACGCGGCGCCGCACTGATGACACCGCTCGGCCGCCATCTCGTTCACCGCCTCGCACGACGGGCATGGCTTGAGCCCGAGCGGAGAGCCGCATTCATTGCAGAACTTCGCCTCGGATGGATTGGCGTGGGTACAGAAGCTGCAGGAAACCTTGGACATCGTCGTTGCTTGCTCGGCCAAAACGCGTGGTTGGACGCGATTGCCGCGGCTGCGGTTCCCTTCAGGCCGCGAGCAGCAGCTTGCCGCGGCTCTCCCGCGATTCGAGGACGCGGTGCGCCTGCGCCGCGTCCGCCAGTGGCACAACGCGGTCGATCGTGACGCGCAGATTGCCGCCCACGTACGCGCCGAAGAGATCCTGCGCGCGCTGGCGAATTTCCGTGGCGTCGTGCATGTAGTCGGCGAGATGTGGCCGCGTAAAATACACGGACCCGGCCTCCGCGAGCTCGAGCGGCACGATCGCATCGACCTGGCCCGAGCTCGCGCCGAACATCACGCACAGTCCGCGCCTGCGCAGCGAGCGGATGCTCGCGTGCACGGTGTCGCGGCCGACCGAGTCGTACACGACGTCGGCGCCGCGGCCGTTGGTGATGCGCATCACCTCGTCGCGAAACGGCACGTCGCGGTAGAGGATCGTGTGGTCGGCGCCGCACGCGCGCGCGATCGCGGCTTTCGCCGCGCTGCCGACGGTCGCGATGACCGTCGCGCCGCGCAGCTTCGCAAGCTGGACCAGCAACTGGCCGACCCCGCCGGCCGCCGCGTGCACGACGCACACGTCGCCCGCACGCAGCCGCCACGCCGATTGCGTCAGGTAATGCGCCGTCGAGCCCTGCAGCATCAGTGCGCAGGCGATGTCGAGCGGTACTTCTTCCGGAATCGCCACGAGGCGCCACGCCGGCACGACAGCGCATTCGGCATACGCGCCGCGCACGATGCACCACGCGACACGCTGGCCGATGGCGAAACCTTCGACGCGCGCTCCGACGGATTCGACCGTCCCCGCGCCTTCCATCCCCGGCACCATCGGCAGCGGCGTCTCGTACGTATGCGACCGTGCGTAAGCACCGGTGCGCATGTAGACGTCGATGTAGTTGACGCCTGCGAACGCGAGCCGCACGCGCACCTCGCCGTCGCCGGGCGGCGCCGCTTCAACGTCGCGCGCGACAAGCACTTCCGGACCGCCGAAGCGGTCGATCGCGATCGCGCGCATCACGCCACCGCGCGCTCCGGATGGAACGTGCGATCCGACAACAGCCGCGAAAGCGGCTCCGCGAGCTCGTAGACGCTCTGTACGGCGAGATCGCGGCCAAAGGGAACGCCTTCGCGCTCGGCGCGACGGCGCAGTCCCGCCTCGTGGACTTCGAGGATCTCGCGTGGCAGCGGCAGCGCGCCGGGCTCGAGGATGCGCAGGTAGCCATCCGCGTCGCGCGCCGGCATCACGCGGCTTTTGACGTGCCGGTTCGGCGACCACGGCACGTCGAGCACGCCCGCCGCGAAAGCACGCACGGTTCCGACCGCAGCGTCGCCGTCGCCCATCTCGAGCACCTTGTCGACGATCGCGCGCACCTCGCGCGCAATCAGCGTCTTCTCGCGCTCGTAGTCCGGCAGGCCGTCGAGGCGGATGCCGCGCGCAAGGTAAATTGCCATCCGCGTGATGCGCAGGCCTTCGGCGTTCGCCTCGGGCGTCGGAATGCCGTGGGCTTCGTGCGTCGACTTGGTGGTGACGCTCGTCGCGCCGCCAATCGCCGCGAGCGTGCCGCCATAGCTCACGAGCGTCGCCGCCTGCGCGTCGTCGTGCGGCCACGCGCCCATCCAGTGCAGCGACGTGATCGGCGTAAAAACGTCGCGGTAGCCCTTCTTCGCCAGATATTCCTGCGCCAGCGATTCGCACACCGCGATGGCCGCAGCGTCCTGCACGAGATGCAGCGTCTGGGCGAGCTCGAGCCCGTAGTGGCGAACGCCCTGCGCGGCGGCAAGCAGGCAGTCGAGCACCGCGATCGCGATCGCGATGCAAGGTGGAATGTTGGTGCCCGTGAGAAAACCCGGCTGCCGGCGGTGCAGCTCGACGCCGTGCTCGGCGTACAGCGCAGCAAGGCGGTCGAGGTACTGGTAGTTGCGGATGCCGTCCTCGATCGACAGCTCCTTGATGTACGACGTCGTGTATGCGATGCCGCTGCCGAGATAGCCGGTGTAGCCGGCCGCGAAGCCGATCTCGGACGTGAGCTTCGGCATCGACGTGCCGGTCAGCATGATCGCCGGTTTGTCGATCGCGTCGATCAGCTCGCGGCATGCGGCAAGACCGTAATTGACGATCGGAAAGCCGTTCAGCAGCGACCGGCCGAGGCGCTCGGATTCCTCAACGCCTTTCTGCGCCGCGGCGAACTGCTCGTTGCGCGTATAGCTGTCGGTCGTCGTCGGCACGATGTCGGCCATGCCGTCGCGGTCGAGCGCGATCATCAGCGCCTTCTGCATCGCGAGCGTGGCGAAGCCGCCGCGCGGCTGCGTGAGGCAGCGGCGCTCGCGATGCGCGCGCCGCATCGCGTCGGCGAGCCGCTTGTGCGGCGGCAATGCGTGGTGACGCGCGACCGCGGCGTCGAAGTCCACTTCGGAGCCTGTCGGCCATCGCGCGAGATTCGCCGCACGCGCGCGATGGAAATCCTCGACGGGTATGGCCGCTTCGGACAGCGGAGGCAGCAGCAGTTGCGACGACGGCTGGTCGTTCATCGGGCCATCTTACCCCCAACGATTCATTCGACGATGCGCAGATGCCGCTGCGCACAGTCGAACGCCGCGACCGGATCGACTTGCGCGAGCAATCCGGCGGCGTAGAGCAGATAATCCGCGTCGAGTGCGAGCCGCGGCGCGCGCGGCCGCAGTTGCATTGCCTTGGCCGGCTGCGCGCAGGCGCCGCGCAGCACGGCGGCAGGATCGCGTGCATGAACGATCGCGCCACCGGTGCCGATCAGCCACGCGGCCTCGGACAGGTCCTTGCCACGCTGCACCTGCACCGGTCCCTGAGCCGTGTACACCGTCTCCACGGTTCCCGCGTGGCGCGTCATCGCGATGTCGACGGCGGCTCGCACCATCGCATCGTCGAGCCGCGCCTCATTGTCCGTTGCAGGTATCGCTTCGACGTCCGCTTCGATCCGTGCCAACGCAGCCGATGCCTGCTGCGGCGTTACACCGGCCGCAGCGGCCAGCGCGTCGATGCCGACCGCGGCGGCGATCGCCGCGGCGTTGTGGCGCATGCCGAGGTCGCCCTCCACCGTGCGCTTCGCGTGCGGCTCGGGCAGGCCATGGCGAATCACGCCGGGTGTCGCCGGCTCGCCCGAGCCGATCGAATGCACGTCGGTGGTTGCGCCTCCGGGATCCAAGACCACGAGCGTGCCGAGTCCCGCGCGCCCGTCGACGCCGTCGCCGAGGATGCGCGCCGCTTCGAGCACGGACGCGGGTGTCGGCATCAGCACGCCGTCGATGCGGGCACCGGCGCGGTCGATGCCCTTCGCCTTGACGATCCGGTGCATGAACACGTCGCGGATCGCCGCGCGCGCGGGCTCGATGTCGAGCGTGTCGAGCGCAGGCAGCACGTTCGCCGCGCCGATCGCCGTGCGGCCGTCGCGCGACAACAGCGCGACGATCTCGTCGGTCGTCTCGCGATTGCCGGCGACGACGATCGGACACCGCAGCGCCGATTCGGCGAGCGCGCGCGCGTTGTGCAAAATGACCTCGGAATTGCCGCCGTTGGTGCCGCCGCACAGCAACAGGATGTCGGGGGCAAGGCCCTCGATCTCGCCGACGTCGCGCGCGGTGAGCCGGTAGGCGAACGCGCCGACGAGCCGCGCGCCCGCGCCGAGCGCCGCCTGCCGCGCGGCCTCGGCCGTGAGCTCGCGCACGAGGCCGACGGTCACCATCCGCAGGCCGCCCGCTGCGCTCGACGAGGCGAGGCGATGCGCGAACGTCGGCAGGCGGCCCATCGCGCGCTCGAGCGATGCCAGCGCCGCATCGAGGCCGACGTTGACGTCGGTCGCCACCGTGGACGGTCCCTGCGCCGAGCCGAGCAGCTTGCCCGATTCGATGTCGAGCACGCGCAGCTTCGTCCACGTGCTGCCGAAGTCGATCAGCAGCGCCGCCGTCATCGACGGCCGTTCCCTGGCAACGCCGCCTTCATCGACGCGCGTCCCTTCGCATCGCGCGCGGCGAAATCGGCGGCGAGCGCCGCGAGCGCCCATTCGACCCGTGTGCCGGGCGGGAACGCACGGTCGAAGCCCATGTCGAGAAACCGCCGCTCGACGACGTCCCACGGCTGCTTGCCCACCACCAGATTGCCGCCGACGTACAGCAGGATGTCGGAAAGGCCGGCCTCGATGCACAGATCGCGAAACCCGCGGCAGTCGAGCTCGCCCTGCCCGTACAGCGACGACACCAGGATCGCGTCGGCCGCCGTCTCGATCGCGGCGCGGATGAAGTCGGCAGCCGGCGTCAGGGCGCCGAGCGAGACGACGCGGTAGCCCGCATCCTCGAGTGCCATCGACAGGATGCGATTGCCGACGATGTGCGTGTCGGCGCCGATGACCCCGGTTACGATCGTGTGCGGCATCCCGTGCTTTCCGGGTGAAAGACGCGGCGGGCCCGCGTGTGGAACGCGAGCGCGTCGGCGTCGAGCGCCGGCGCCCCGGGCTCGACCACGATGTCACCGTTGGTGAATGCAAGCGGGCGATCGAACAGCATGCGATCCGCCTTCAGGAACCCGTTCATCTCGCCGGCGTTGTCGATGTGCCGCGCGGCGACGCAGGCCTCCATCCAGCACGAGACGTCGCACGCGACGCCGTTGCCGAGCACCGGCGTCATGCCGAGCGCGCGGACGCGCTCGATCGCCGCGGCGAGCGCGTCGAGGCTGATCAGCTTCATCAGCTTGACCTTGACGTACGCGCACGCATGCTCGCGTGCGGCGCGCTCGATGTCGTCCATCCCATAGATCGACTCGTCGAGCATCAGCCGCAGGCCGCGCGTGGAAGCCGCTTCAGCCGCGCGGGCATGCGCATCCCAGTCGCCTGCCGCGCAGGGCTGCTCGAAGAGCTCGACGCCCGACGGATCGGCGCTGCGGATGAATGCGACCGCCTGCGCTGCCGTGTAGCCTTGGTTCGCATCGACGCGAATCGCCGCGCGGCCGGCGACGACGCTCTGCACGCGCGCGAGCGTGCGCAGATCCGCATCGACGTCGAACCCCACCTTGACCTTGACGGTGCGATAGCCGTCCGTGCGCAGCCGCTCGAACGCATCGGCGAGCTGCGCTTCGCCGTCGCCCTGCAGCAGGCCGAGAATCGGCACGCGCAGCCCCTTCGTCGGCTCGAGCAGCGCATGCCCGGACGCCATGTCGAGCGCCGTGTGAAACGCCGTCGCGACGAACGGCGCGCGTTCGCCGAGCGCGCGCATGCGGTTGCACGCTTCGGCGGCCGCGGTGCCCGGCAGGTTCGCCGCCGTTGCGTACGCCAACCGCTCGCTGTCGTCGATCGTCTCGTCGGTGTAGCCGGTCAGGAGCGTCGCCTCGCCGAAGCCGCGCTGCCCGTCGTCGCCGGTGATGTCGACGAGGATCGTGTCGTACTGCGTGACCGGGCCGAACGCGAGCCTGTACGGCCGCGTCAGCGGAACGGCGAGCCGCCTCACGTCGACGCGCTCGATCCTCATGGCGCGATGCTCGATGCCGAAAGCGCCGCGGCCCGGCGGCGACGAAAACCACGATACGCCGGATACAGCAGCGCCGCCGCTGACAGCGCCATCACCGTCGCGCTCACCGGGCGCGTGAAGAACACCGTCCAGTCGTTGCGGTAGCTGATCATCGTCGTCATGTACGAGCTTTCGCCGATCGGTCCGAGGATGCAGCCCAATACCATCGGCGCGATCGGGAACCGCCAGCGCTCGAACAGGTAGCCGACGATGCCGAACACGACGATCATCCACAAGTCGGTGATGTTGTTGTGCTCCGAGTACGCGCCGATCAGGCAGAACAGCACGACGAACGCCGACACGATCGCCTCGGGCAGGTACAGCACCTTGACGAGGGGCCGGATCGCGAAGTAGCCGATCAGCCCCATGCCGATGACGCCGAGGAACACCGACGCGAAGATCGCGTAGACGAGCAGCGCTTGCGTCTGGAAGATCTGCGGGCCGGGTTGCACGCCGTGCAGCAGAAAGGCACCCAGGATCACGGCGGTGGCCCCGCTGCCGGGAATGCCGAGCGTCAGCAGCGGCACCATGTGGCCGCCGACCGAGGCGGTGGACGCAACCTGCGGCGCGACGATGCCTTCCGGAATGCCGCTGCCGAGGTTGCGCGACTTCCCGTACTGCGCCTCCACGCTGTACGCGATGAACGACGCGATCGTCGCGCCGGCGCCCGGCACTACGCCGCACAGCACGCCGACGATCGAAGAGCGGCCGAACGTGCCGCGCAGCTTCCACGCCTCCGCGAGGCGGGGGATGCGCGTCGCGATGCGTCCGTCGCCGGAGAGCGGCGGCGAGACGAAGCCCTGCTCGAGGCGGATCAGCACCTCGCCCAGTCCGTACGCGCCGACCATGACCGGCAGGTAGCCGATGCCGTCGCGCAGGATGTCCGTACCGAACGTGAAGCGGTCGACGCCATAGATCTCGTCGACGCCCACCGTCGAGATCAGCATGCCGAAGAACAGGCTGATCAGCGCGTTCGCGAGCGACCCGCCGCCGAGCGCCACGACGCTCGTGAAGCCGAACAGCACGATCGCGAAGTATTCCGGCGAATCGAACGACAGCGCGACCTGCGCGAACGGAACGGCGAGCGTCACCATGACGAGCGCCGTGATCAGGCCGCCGGTCAGCGCGGCGAACAGCGTCCAGCCGAGCGCCTGCGCCGGCTGCCCGGCGTGCGCCATCGCATAGCCGTCCCACAGCAGCGGCACGTCCATTGGTTCGCCGGGGATTCGGAACAGGATCGACGTGATCGCGCCGCCGTACGTCCCCGAGATGTACATCGCCGTCAGCAGGATGATCGACGGCGTGATCGACATCCCGTAGGTGAACGGCAGCGCGAGCACGACGCCCATCACCAGCGTCAGTCCCGGCAGCACGGCAACCAGCATCCCGACGACCAGGCCGACGACGAGCGCCGCGAAGTTGACCGGCGCCAGTACGTGCAGGAAGCCTACGCCGAGCTGGTGGAGGACGTCGAGCATCGAGCGGTTACCGGATACCCATCAATTGCATCAGCGCCAGCGATACGGCGTCGAACGGCGGCCGGCCGATCGGCAGCGACAGATAGACGATCTTCATGAATACGAACATGAAGACGAGCGAGCCGGCAACGGCGACGGCGGCGATCACGGGCCAGCGGCGGTAACGTCCCGTGCGGATCATGGCCGCCAGGTAGAGCGCAGTGTCGACGGCGAAGCCGAGCGTGCCGAGCAGCGCGACGTATGCGATCGTCAACGCGATGCCGATGCCGAGCAGCCATGGATAGCGCTGCGCCGCCTCCGCCGCGCGCTCCTGCTCGGCGAGCGCGTTGTCCATCACGTCGCGGATCAGCACCGGATCGGGATTGCGCGGGTGGCGCAGCACCGCGACGACGCGTACGACGCACGCCAGCATCGCCAGCAGGAGGATCGCACGCGGCCAGACGTCCGGACCCGGACGATCGCCGCGCGGCGTGAATCCGAAGTGATACGTCTTCCACAGCAGTACCGCGGCGCCGGCGAGCACGAGCAGGTAAGGCGCGAGCGCGCGCAGCCGCGCATTCACGGGCGTACTACCCTTGGCGCTGACGCGGTCCGGGGCAATTCGCCCTTGGGGCGGCCCCGTGGGCTCATGCGCGGCCCCGGCCCGGCCGGACCGCCTCGGAAAGCCTGGTGGCCGGCGCCGCGCTGGCGCGCCGCCGTGCCCGCGATTCGCGCACCCGCGTCGCGCGGGCTACTTCTTCGGCGTCGACGCGATGATCTTCTTCGCGTCCTCGAGCCACGCCTGCATGTACTTGATCGCCTCGTTCGAGGACACGAAGCTCGCGGGGTCGGCGTACTGGTCCTTCAGATACTCCTTGAAGTCGGGCGAGCTGACGGCCTTGGCGAGCGCATCCGACAACAGCTTGACACGCGCCGGGTCGGTGCCGGCCTTCACGAGGACGACCCGAAACTGCGGCATCGTGATGTTGTGGCCGAGCGCGGTCGACACGGGCACGTTCGGGAAGGCATCGACCTTGGTGCCGTAGAACAGGATCACCGGGTGGATCTGCTTCGTGTCGATGAAGTTGCGGACGTCGCCCGACTGCTCGTACAGCAGGTCGGCATGGCCTCCAAGCACCGACGTGTAGCGCTCGCTCGGCTTCGCGTACGGCACCGAGTTCAGCTTGAGTCCCTTGGCGACGAAGTAGTTGACGGTGATGTCGTCGGGGCTGTTGAAGCCCGTGACCGCGACCTTGAGCGGACGATCCTTCGCGGCCTTCTCGACGTCGGCCCACGTCTTCAGCGGCCCGTTCTCGGCAGCGAAGAATCCCGATGCCTGCTGGATGACGATGCCGAGCGGAATGAAATCGGCGAGCTTGAGCTTCGCGTTCGGATCGGCCAGCAGCGCGAACGTGTCGCCGGTCATGACTTCCATCGTGTAGCCGTCGGCGTTGGCCGCCATCAGCTTCGCGTGCCCCGTCTGACCCGTAGCGCCGGCGACGTTGATCACCGGAATGGACACCTTGAGCTCCGGCTCGAGCAGCTGGCCGATCTTGCGCGCGACCTGGTCGGCACCGCCGCCCGGTCCCCAAGGCACGATGAACTCGATCGGCCGCGACGGATACCGCTCCTGCGCGAGCGCTTCTCCCGTCAGGGCAATGCCGGCGGCGAGCGCCGCCACCGCCGTCATGCGTTTCAAGCTCGCACCCGAATGCATCGTCTCCTCCAGTGTGAATCGCGGCGCAGTCTTCGTGTGCTGCGCTGTCGCGCGTCGAAAGGGTCCCCCACCTGTGCCGTCCCGACCATCATCCTGAACCTGGGTTCAAGATTGGTCGCCTGCCGGGACCATCAGGCGCTTCCGCTTGGGAACGCACACCGGTCCGCATGTGGCGCGGCAACCTCGCTACGAGAGCATTGGTTCAAAGAACGTATGGCCGAATCGAACACCGCAGGGGATGGAACCATGACACGGAAACGGCGCGTGCGTTCCGCATGCACGCCGGGCTTTGCCTCGCTAGAACAGTTTTTCCTGACCTGCGAGCGCCTGGTCGATCGCCGTTTGCATCGAGCGAATTCTACGCCGCGCCGATTCAGCGTCAATCACGTCTTCCGGTGCGGGCGCAGCCTCGGATTCGGCTGCGCGGCGCGCGCGCAGAAGCTCGTGCGCGAAGTTGAGTGCCGTCATCACCGCGATGCGGTCGGTGCCCGTGACCTTGCCCGCGTCGCGAATCTCGCGCATTCGCCGGTCGAGCAGCGCGACGGCCTCGGACAGTTCCTCCCGCTCGTTCTCCTTGCAGGCGACCTTGAACTCCCGGCCGAGGATCGTGATGTCGAGCTGGATCGTGCGCGCGCTCATCCCCGCACCTGCGGCAGTCGTTGCACGAGCCGAATCCTCATTCGTGCGGCACCTTGGCGATCAGCGCGTCGAGCCGCGCGGTGGCTTGCGCGACGCGGCCGTTGAGGTCGCGATTGCGCTCCTGCAGCGCGAGCAGCTCGCGGCGCAGGATGTCGTTCGCTTCCTGCAGCTCGCGCGCGTAGGCGATCAGCGTCGCGACGCGCGCTTCGAGTGCAGCGAGATCGGCGTCCATCGGGCGGCACTATAGGGGTCGCCTCGACGGCGAGTCAACCGCGCGCCCGCAACAGCCGATCAGCGCGCGGTCTGGCTGACTCACGCTGCGGCACTAATGCGCAGCGCCGGTTTCGAGCGGCCCGTAGCGCACCGACACGACGTCGAGCTCCTCGGCACCACCGGGCGTGCGCACCGTCACCGTGTCGCCTTCGCGCGCCTTGAGCAGCGCCCGCGCCATCGGCGAGATCCAGCTGACGTAGCCGCGCGCGGTGTCGATCTCGTCGATGCCGACGATGCTCACCGTCCGCTCGTCGCCCTGCGCGTTCGCGACGGTCACCGTCGCGCCGAAGAACACCTGCGCCCCGGATTCGTCGTCCCGGGGCGCGGCGGGGTCGACGACTTCGGCGTTGTCGAGCCGCCGCACGAGGAAACGGATGCGCCGGTCGATCTCGCGCAACCGCTTCTTGCCGTAGATGTAGTCGCCGTTCTCGGACCGGTCGCCGTTGCCGGCCGCCCACGCCACCGTGGCGACGAGCTCAGGGCGCTCCTGCGTGACGAGCCGGTCGAGCTCGCCGCGCAGCCGCGCGAACCCGCCGGGCGTCATGTAGTTGCGCGAGCCTGCCGGCAGCGGCGACGCGTCGTGGACGTCGTCATCCTCGACCGCTTCACTGTCTTCGCGCGTGAAGGCCTTGTTCACGATCGGATTATGGACCCGCGAAATGCGGGCGAATGCCGTTGGACCGCGG
>Ga0157372_10000168_pt1 | contig 72203 bp, 73 predicted proteins | sample C55metaG_FD_115307 | JGI IMG/M metagenome (GOLD analysis project Ga0157372, IMG submission 115307) | Corn rhizosphere microbial communities from Kellogg Biological Station, Michigan, USA - C5-5 metaG | ecosystem: Host-associated > Plants > Roots > Rhizosphere > Soil | place: USA: Michigan... | reverse complement strand
GGACTAGTTGATGTGGTAGTGATAACGGCTTGCGTAAACTGAATGTTTTTGTCGCTAACGGTCGGTGGGGCCGCTGTAGTGCTGCCAGCAGCCGGCGTGCTGCCAGTACTGCCGGAACTATTGCCCGTTGACGAGCCACCGCTGCCACCTTTAGGTGCCGGACTACCCGTACCGCTGCCACCGGTTGGTGAGCCGCCACTGCCGCCTGCTCCCGTACCGCCACCAGAGCCACTGCCGCCACCAGAGCTTGGCTGAGCCGTAAACGATACGCTGGCATTGCCGAGTGTCATGGTAATAACATTGCCGTTACCGTCGTAAGCGTCTGCGCCGGATAGCGTTACCGAGCTGCTGCCGGCATCCACTGCGGCCTGAAAAGTAATCACCGCCACCCGCGCATCACTACTGACGGTCACACCGCTAAGCACATCTGTACCCCGCTGTAACGTTATCCGCCCCGCCGCGGTACTTTGTGCCAATTGGTTGGAAAAAGCCGAGCTGGAAGTGTCGACGCCTACCAGCGACAGTTTACTGGCATCATAATTCACCGTAGCTTCGACATTATTAACCGCTTGGCCGGGATTGACGCGTAAGTCTAGGGTAAGGTTGTTGCCCTTTTGTACGCTCACAGTGGCCGGTGTCAGATATATCTGTCCCCCAGCAGCAGCCGCACTATGCAAAAAAAGTACTCCGCTGAGTGCCACCATCAACGCTGAAACCAAAGGAATCTGCAGGTATTTTTGCCGCTTTTTCATATGTGTTTTTATCCTTACCTAACATTAGCAGTAATGTACTAATTTTTACAAGCCTGCCGCTAACTGCTACAAGGAGTATTTACTGATTTATCCACATACAGATTACGGTTGGCCTGACTGCGAAACAGCATTTTGGAACCATTCCAAATAGAACTGCAATTCGGCAATACTGGCCTGGATATCGTCGAAGGCTCGGTGGGTTTCTTTCTTGTCGAACATGGCGCCGTATTTACCTTGCATAACGATTTTCCAGGCGCTGACGTCCAGCATGCGATAGTGCAGCAGCGCGTCAATCTCCGGCCACCAATGCTTGATGAAGTTGCGGTCATTATGGATGGAGTTTCCGGCTAGAACTGCCGGTTCATCACCGAAGTGTTGGCGGATAAAATCAGCAAAGTCAGCAATCACCGTTTTTTCCGGCTTGCCATCCTTTCGGATCCGGTCCGTCAGCCCGCTGCCGTCGTGCTGCGCCTGCGCCCACTCGTTCATGCCTCTCAACTTGGCTTCGGGCTGCAAAATCAGCGCCTCATAGCTACCCAGTGTCTGAAAATTAAAATCCGTCACCTCCGCCGCAATCTCAATAATGACGTGCTCTTGAGCGTCCAAGCCCGTCATTTCCAAATCTACCCACAGCAACTTCGTCGGCAGCGCGCTTCTATCAATCATTGCAGCCATTATACCGGAATTGGGCATTGCCAGCAGCATTGTGTTGCTGTTACTCAATAACCAAAACGGCGGGTCCTCCAGTTGCGTGATATAACTTATTGACTATCTGCTCTGGCGGCCTGTTGGTCTAACCATAATAGCCTCTGCGCTGCAGAAGCGGCACTGTAAAAGGCTTGCACGGCTCCATATCTCAATAAGTTTCCTGAAGGGCGAAGGAGGACTGCTCGATGCTGCTCGGGGACCATATGCTCCGTAAGCCGTGGTCCGTCCGAGGTCGGTATATTCTCTAGATTTACTCCAACTAACCTGCCTAGATCCCGTGAGTTTGGCACTCGTATTCCCGCTATCATTATCGGTAGTTTTCTGGCAACGAAGATGGCATTGCCCGGGCCGGCTACCTCAGTCACGACCATTTGACCGCACATATCGGCCGCCACTCTTCGGTACGCTTCTACTTGTGATTCACGAACAATCTCAGTCACATCGACCTCAGTAATACCAAGTTCGGCAACATCAACTAGCGGCATTTCGTGAAGGGGTGGCTGTATTGGACTAGACATCTTATATACTTGATTAAACTAACAATATTTTATCATTAAATTTGCAAAAAGTAAATACTTAGGATCACCGCCTAGAGCACGGGATAATCATCGAGTTTTTGAGGTCAATCGGGCGGTAAGCTCTCTTCCGCAGGGACTTTTTCGTGCCGGTTCCGAAACTTCTGTACTTCAACATCGACCAAGGCCAGCTCATACAGAAATTGTCCCAGCCAGCTTACTGCCTCAGCTTCCCCAGGGGAATAAACCCGGCCGAGTGCTTTTGTTTCCGAATTAGGAAACTCAATAACAAGCAACGAGGGATGATTATTGCCGCTAAAGTCAGCAGCAGCTTGCACAACGGCTCGGCCACCTTGTGGCGTAGTTGTTTGCCATTCAACCTCAGCTAGATCAGAAAACGTGAACAATGAAGTCCCGATAGCAATGCTTGTCTTGCCATAATCAAGCATATAATCGCCGTACACACCCCGTACTTCAGTAACTTTTCGGGGTTCAAAACTTACTCCCGGCACTTCCAAATCACTCATTTCCCGCAGATCATCCGAAATCTCAGCTACATTCTCGGCACTAAGAAAAGTTGATAATCGCTGCAGGACTTCGGCATGGCCTGACTCTACGGCTCCGCTTCCTGAGGATACCGTTAGGTCACTCATGGTTAACCTATGATCCCTTTGGCCCAGCACGGTAATATCTTTTACCGGCCGGAAGCCATGCATGTCCTGGGATGGCTTTGATTAGCGCATCATCTCCTATTCTTACATAGGTACCATCTTCCACCTCACGATAAGAAACATTTACAGGAATGGTCTTATCAATTCCAGTTTCTTCAAACAGGTGGTTTACATAAGCAGCTATTTGTTCAGCTTCTTCTCTTGTCGACACGAATAGAGTTGCGCCCGACCGATCACCGTTGTAGTATATGGGGTTTAGCAATTCAATTCCCAGCTCATCGGTAACAGTCTGACGAATGCCAGCAATTAGCGCAGGAAAGCCCGCCTTTAGTGTACGCTCTTGCGCAGTAATAAACCTGCCCAATACGTGCGCCACATCTCCTGCCGAGCGTCCCCGCAAACGAGTTCTTTCAATAATCTCCATCAATGCATCAAAGTTAACACGCACTTCTGGGGCTAGTTGCTGGGTTCGGCTTATAGCATCAGCATTACGAAGCATAAATTCAATAAGCTTTGCCTGAAATGCTACATCAAGAGAGCTGGTTTCCACTCCCGATTCTCCCACGACTATCTTAGCCTTCGCTAGGGTTAAGCCTTCGCCAATCAGCAGCGCAAACTCTTCACTGTGCACAGCAGCAATATCATCACTGATTATCTCTGCATCAACTAAAGCAGAGATAATCTCTGGAATTGTGTCCCCATATTCGGCCCTTCTTTCAATGACAGTTGCGAGTAATTCAGCATACCTTTTTATATTTTGCCTTTCTCGTTCACTTAACTCTTCTAGCAACCGCGCTCCAGTTTTACTGGGCAGATTGGTAACAATATCTAATACAGCGACGGTCTTAGTTTCTTCGGCCGGTACTAATTCGACTTGCGTCACGTCACCATAAAGCCGCACTAAAGCCTGAAGGTCAACTTTTCTAACAGCAATTTCATCTTCAATAGCCAACTCTTTAAATACTTCATCCTTTTCAATACCAAGTTCAGTATCCCAACGCTTCACTAGTTCCGACAATATCTGACCACGAGTTGTAGCTAAGCCACGGTGTGCATAGTATACGGGCTCACTAAAAGATTCATCGAAGCCGGTGTAATCATATACGATGGCCAATAAAGCCGCCATTGAGATTTCTTGAAGGCCTGATAACTTGGCTGCTTGTACGCCGGCATCAATGAGAGCTAACGTCGACCGAGACACTACCCCAGCACCAGGAGCGTTGTCAAGGTAATACCTTTTGCCTTCGTATACATGCTCCAACATGTTATCTGGAAAATCGTTATCCCCCTCCCCTCCGCGTCCTGCAAGTAAAATAGGGCTTTCAATGGCGCGCCCGGAATGACTAAATAAATCCTTATATTCCAATCTATAGTCAACTTTGCTCTTAAAATCGTTCCTTGGGAAATATTTAATAATTTCCTTGCCTGTTTCGTCTTTTGCATTGATGGTAAAAAGAACTCCTTCTGGACCCACAAGCAGTTCAGCAAGTAATTTTTCGGCATCTGTTTGAGGCACAAATGCACTGAAATCATCTTCCCTTACTTCTGAGGCCCAGTCTACTAACCTCTCTGCGCCCCCAACAGAGACTAGCTTAACAACCCCCGATTCATCACCAGGTACTGTTAAGAAGTCTCCCTCGAACTCAACTCCACTTTCGGAAATAGTCTCTAGGGCAACACGTGATATTACATAGGGGTCTACTCCTAGCGAGAGGTTAATGCCACTGGCCTCATGCAACCCAATAGGTCGGGATCTATCACTTCCATCCGTCAATTGATCAAGAGAAAAGCCATGAGGAACAGGGGTAACTTCGTTACCTCGGCCAATGTTAGCACCGTTTTCTAAATTTCCTGCCATAGTCAACTCATTAACAATGGTTATTACATCACAGTAACTGCAAAAAGTAAATACATTTGGTCATCCTTCTTGAGGTCGCCAAAGAACTAAGCAGCCATATTTGCAGAGCGTGAAGCAAACTAGCTCGCGCGGTGGATAATCGGTGCTTGGCGGAGATACTTGTCAGAATCTAGCTGGTCCAGCATACAGTTTGCTGCCGCCTGACGGGGGATGGTAGCGAATGGGCTGATACGATTACTGAGTTTGTACCCTGCTCCACCGATGTTGTTCATCACAGGTGAGCGGATGATCGTCCAGTCCAAATCGCTGCTCGCCAGCAGACGCATGTGTTCTTCACCGTCTTGGAAGACTTTGCCGGCTGGAAATGGTTTTAGGAGCGCGAATAGGGCTTGGTGGCTTTTGCTGATCGGCTTGTCTAATTGCACTTTGGCGCCGCTGCCGGTGAGCGTGATGATGCGCTTAATTTTTTGTTCATGCATGGCTGGGATGATCGCCTGCATGGCCGCCGTGAGCACATTTTTCTTGGGTGTTCCCCAGCTGCCCAGGCAGGAAATGACAGCGTCGCTGCCTTTTACGGCTTTTACCACATCAACTTTGTTATACACGTCGCCCTTCACCACCCGCAGGCGGTTGTTCGGCACAAACAAATCATGGCTATGCACAAACGCTACTACGTCGTAGCCGCGCCGTAAGGCCTCCTCCACCACCAAGCTGCCCACTTTTCCGGATGCTCCAAAGATAGTTAGACGCATAGCTAGATAGTAGCCTTCAGCTGCTCATATTTGGCTTTATCAAAGCCATGCACCTCGCTCGTTTCGGCAATAGGAATATAGTCTTCCGGCTGGAATGACGGAGTTGTCACAGCTGCCAGCACTACATCTTTCGCAATCGTGTAATGCGTTGTGACCGGCGGCATCACGATTATCGAACCGGCGGTAATGTCGTACTCGTGGTTCCTCACAAACGTCTTCCCACTGCCTTGAATGATGAAATAAGTCTCGATAACACCTTTAGAATGGTAATGCGGTTCACTAATGGGCAGCTGGCGCATGTCGGCAATACAAAAATCTTCGTTGGAACGATCTGAGATCGGATTTGGCATTTCATAAATCAATCCGCAGCCGGAAGGTTTAGGAGTAATTCCTTCGGTAAGAGCCTCCCAGTTGGTCAGTTCATCAAGGTAAGTAGCCCAGGCAAGCAACATTTCTCTGAGCATCGATTTTGATGCCAAAAAAGCTTCCTTATCAGCCAAAAACAAATCAATCAACGCCACGTCTACCATGTGCTTTGGGCCGCCAGATGCCACTTTCCACTTCCTTACTTCCTCAAGCGAAGCAAATGGCACGTCATCTATTATTGTGGCTGTTTCGAGCAGTTGTCCAAACGTGGGGCTATACGAGCTAAAATCCCAGTTATCATGGGCTTCAAATACCCCCTGAATGTACGGCTCATCACCCGGCGCTTTGACAATTTTCTGCCAGCCAGCTTCCTTTAGGTTATTAAGCACTTCCTTACTCACCAGCAGATCCACATCTCGAGCCTCGCGGATATTTGCCGCCGCTAACGGGCCGCTGCCGAAAACTACATACGAGCCTTCAGGAAGCCGCAGCTCCTTTACGCGTTCAACTATTTCTGCTCCGGTCATAAATTTATAGTAACAGAAAAGGGGCCGTAACTGGCCCCTTATAATTTCTGCAAATAACAGCTTTTAGCGAGCAGCTTTGAGGGCTTCGGCGTACCAAATAAGGCTGTCAATTTGTGTTTCCAGCTGCGATTGTGGACCGTACGGATTGGCCTTTTTCTCTTCGCTGAGTTCACCATCGTCGCTGATCGATTCACTCAAGTGGTCGCTAAAGAAGAGAGCCTGTGGGATGCTGACCGCACCGACACCAGGCAAAGCCATACGCAAGTTAGCCACGGCCTGAGCGCCGGCAGTCGTACCGTGCGCCACCAAAGCAACTGGCTTTTTATCCATCTGGAAGTCCAATTGGTCGATAGCGTTTTTGAGTACCGCCGAAGTTGAGCGGTTGTATTCCGGAGTGACCAATATGTAGGCGTCAAATTCCTGGACTTTGTCGAGCCACTTTTTAACTTCTGGGGCTGGTTTGCGGTCTGGGTTGTAGCGCGGGCTGGTGTCTTCCTCAAAGAACGGCATTGGGTAGTCACGCAGATCCAAAACCTCTACTTCTGCCTTGGCGGCAACTCCTTTAGCTGCCCATTTTGCCAGCAGGTGGCTTTGGCGACCCTGACGGGTACTTCCTACAATTACAGCAATTTTGGTCATTTCGCTCCTTCCAGTGGTATACTTTATATAGTTATGAAAGCAGTATAGCCTCGTAGCTATACTTTGTAAAGTATGAAAACAGCTACCCCTCCCCCCAAATTAGAGTCTAAGATTGGCTGCATCGCTTCCGCCATGGAAATCATTGGCAACAAATGGACGGCACTAATTTTGCGTGATTTGGCCGAGGGCTGCACCCGTTTCTGTTCGCTCGAAAAATCGGTTGGTAACATCAATCCGCGTACCCTTTCGCAGCGCCTCGATGACCTGGAAGCCCACGGCATCATTACCAAAACGTCTTATGCTGAGGTGCCGCCACGCATCGAATATGCATTGACTGAAAAGGGCCACGACCTCCTGCCCGTTCTCAAGCAAATGGCCAAATGGGGCGAAAAGTACTACGACGAAGCAGAGGAATTCTAGGCTAGTCTAGAATTCTGAGTGTCACCGAGTACACCTGTCGAGACATAGCGCCGAGCAACTACTGCCCTGGCTTCAAACTAAGGCTAAACGGCGTGAAATTCGTGTCTGTATCGAAGTAGTCAATGTTCTCTGCCCGCTTCAATTTTCGAATAACCGTATACGTAACTGGCGTCATTGCCGCCTCAATAGCTACTTTTAGAAACCAGGCCGATAAAATCGATCTGACCAACAGCCCAGATGGCACCACGCTGTACAGGGCGATTACGTAAAATGAAGTGCTGTCGGCCACCTGCCCGGCCGCCGTCGAGCCAATCGTCCGGGTCCACAAATATTCCCCCTTCGTTAAAAGCTTCATTTTGGCCATGACGTAATCATTGACGAACTGTCCGGCGAACAACGCTACCCATGCCCCTAACACCGTGCGCGGCACCTGCCCCAGCACCGTGTTGTATGCAGCGTTGCTCTGGAAGCCCGCCGCCGGTGGTAAATGGACTGTCAGCTCAAAGAATGCTGTCGCCATGATGCTCGAACTTATCAATATCCAGGCCACCCGGCGCGCTTGCCGATAGCCATACACCTCTGTTAAAACGTCATCTATGATATACGTTACGGGTATACACAGCGAAGCTGCCGACAGCGTAAAAAATGAAATGTGAATGATTTTGCCGGATATAACATTAACGATTCCGATCATCGTGATGCTCAGGTAGATAATCAGATCTAAATATTTGTAATGCCTCATACCAGCAGCGTAGCTATAAACAGATGTTTTAACCAAAAACCGTTAAACTTCTTGTAGAGCAAGCCAGTAGTTTTAATTATCTTCATTCTGCCTACTATTAGTCTATGGCAGCCCCGCCGAAACAGGCACTCCCACCCCGAGCTTTGAAGAAACATTTGCAGATAGAATCACCGCTTGGACAGCGACTTGGCAACGAACTTCTGGTGGTAGACCGATGGGGCCCTACTTCTTAAGGCCAACTGCTCGAACGACTCTAAGCGACACGGACCGAGCAGCACAAACACCCGAAGATGACGCTTACGCCGAAGTTATTGCTTGGGCAACGGACGGAATTGTCGATTCGCTTGCGAGTGGTGGCTACCCTGAGAGGATTGACGCCATAGCAGCAGTACTTAAATCCCAGATGCACGTATCTGCCGCAGCGGATATACCCAATGTTTTAGCCGATATTATGAAATCGACACTTAATCGAATCAGCTCCGCAGAAAGTTAATCTTGCTTTTTGAATTCCAGGGCGGCGGAATTGATGCAGTAGTGCTGGCCGTTGGACGAACTGGGATCATCGAACAAGTGGCCGAGATGGCTGCCGCAGGTAGCACACAAAACTTCGGTGCGGTGCATACCAAAGCTATTATCCGGCACAAGCTTCAGTGCTTTATTGTTGGCGGCTTGGGAAAAGCTGGGCCAGCCAATCAATCCTGGGGTAGTTGACTCGTACTTGCTGTCGCTCATGAACAACAGCGAGCCGCAGACCGGGCAACGATATTCACCTTTGTCTTCGTTATACAGCAAGTCTCCGCTGCCCGGAGTTTCGGTGCCCTTCTCACGCAGCACGTGATATTGCTCAGGCGTTAGCCGCTTGTGCAATTCTTCGTCCGAAAATTGTTGCATAGGACTACTTCTTTTTATCCGCTTTTTTAAGTTTATCGAGGCGAAATAGTTTTATCAGCAAATAAATGACAATTAGGACAAAGAAAAATTCAATCAACGTATATACAAACGCGCCCCACGGCAACTTCACCGGCTCGCCATTGTGATGAAACGTTGCCGCTCTGGCACTCAATTTCTGCCCAAACAAAATTTGAATCCAGGGGTTCATAAAGGTGTCGACTACTGATTTCGCCACGGCATTGGCCTGCTGACCAACGACAAAACCAATCGCCAAGCCAATGACCGCATATTCACGCAAGAAGTTGGCGAAACCGCCCATCTGCTCGCGTACTAAATCATCCGATTGCAATAAAACCTTCACATTAGGTTGATGATGCCATGGACTATCTTTTTCAGTTTCAATCTTTACGGTCGCAGTTTCGCTCTGGGAGGGTTGAGAAATCTTTTTAGCCATAGCTACCAGTTTACGATATTTGGGCTTCCTATTGAATCAATAGTAAGACCTGTAGCCTTACACTAGTTCCACTACTTACGGCATATCTATAGAAAAGTCACCGAAGCCAATGTCGCTACCATCGGCGTTAGTCACGCGTTCACCATTAGCTGGTCGAACACCAATCAATCCATCAATTGTCGCTTGAGAATCCCCATCATGCACCGTCCCAATACAGGCATTTAGCTCCAGCACGATAGAGGTCGGACTATTAGGTGTAAAGTCGTATTGATCACGTTCGTACTTTATAATTCGGATGCTTGAATCACTGCCAAAACGATCATCCATTACTACACCTAGGTACGCTCCGTCCAAGAATTGATCAGCAGGGTCAGGTTGATCAATCATATCTGGCATAGACAGTATAATAGGCTGGGCATATTTTTGTACTGGATAGTAGACGCCAGATGGAGCTTTTTTCTTTTTAGTTTTCACAGTTCCATTGGCTATTCGGACCGAGATTCCTGTCGGGCAATCATCACGAGCATCCAGCACCGCTTGAATCCTGTCTGCTTTAATTTGGGCCAAATTTTTTGTCTGTGTATCGAGTTCTGCGCTTAGCTTAGCTATGCCTGGCGCATGTACTCCCGGTTTTGTTTCCGCAGCATGAGAAGCTGTAGAGTGATGCATGACATTTGGATGCCAGCTAGTTAAGGCAATTGCGCCTGCGTTAACTGCGCCTCTAATAAGTCCTTCTTTAACACTGAGTTTTGGCCTATCTGGAGTGTGGCTCATGAATATATATTAGGATAAAACTCCTTAATGTCAATAGCACCTTCACATTTTAGTTGGCGCGGTGATACCCAGCAGATTCAGGCCTTTTTGAAGGATATGCGCATAGTGGCGCACTAGCTGCAAACGAATGGCTTCTCGTTCGTCACCAATTACTCGATTGTGCTCGTAAAATTGATTAAATTTTTGCGCTAATTCGTACAGGTAGGTGCAGATGTGGTGCGGCATCAGCTCGGCCACGGCTTTATCCACCACCTCTGTATATTCGGTAATTTTACGCAGCAGGCTTCGCTCATCGGCTTCAAATTCGTGACTCGTGACTCGTGACTCGTGACTCGAACCAGCCTTAGTCAAAATACTTTTTGCCCTGGCATGCGCATATTGCAAATACGGCCCGCTGTTGCCTTCCAAACTAATTGACTCATCCAAATCAAAGATTAAATCCGAACCGACGCGGTGCTTAAGAAAACTATACTTTAGGGCGGCAATCGCAACAGCTTTGCTGTCGATCTCGGGGTACAGCTTATGGATTTCGTGCTTTAAATCTTCAAATACATCTAAAAATTGTATTACTTTGCCCGTGCGGCTGGACATCTTCCCCGAGGGCAATCGAACAATACCGTGCGAGACATGGCGCATTTTGGCGCCCAACTTGGGATCGATTTCAGAAACCGCGGCCACAAGTACCTTGAAGTATTCGTCAATCTCATTAGCGGTAATTATAATAAACTCCTGCGCCTCAGGATAATCATGCTCCTTCTCAAAGGTCAGTCCGATTTCTTTTGCTTCATAGGTGGGTAAGCCTTGTTTATTGATGAAAACTCGCGTGTGCAATCCCACCTTTTCACCGGAGTAGATAATCGCGCCGTCGCTTTCCTCAAAGATAGTCCCGACATTTTGTAATACCTTTTCTTTGCCGACTTTCCCAGTGTCACTTTCGTAGTAGCGTTTTTCGAAGACAACTTCTACTTTTTGAGTACCGTCGTCATAGGAAAGCTCATCGTACATCATGTCGAAGTAAAAGAAGCTGCGTTCTTTCCCCCAGTCATAGAGAAGATTAACCACCTCGTCTTCTCGGTTGTAAATGAGCTTATTGATAGCCTCTATCTCTGATTTGGCCTGTTCGTCTTCTTTGTAGGCTCGTGCCCCTTCGGCATAGAATTTTCCTAGCCAGGTAGGCAAACGACCGCCCGTTAGCTGCTCGCCTTCGGCAATAATATCTTTATTCTCGTCATATGCTTTTTTAAATGCCCATATTGCCATAGCCACATGCATACCTACGTCGCCATGATACGAAACCTGGTGCACCCTGGCCCCGGCCGCTTGTAACAAAAAGCCTATGCTCACCCCTATAGTATTGGAGTAGGCGTGGCCGATGTGGAAGGCTTTAAATGGGTTGGGGTCTGTGTGCTCTATAACTATACTTTTACCTTTTAAGGTCTGTGAAGGGCCTTTTCCGAGTGCTTTTATAAGCTCTGAATCTTCTAGCGTTATATTTAAAAACCCGGGTCCGGCAACAGATACATCAGCCACTTTTTCGGCTAGAGTTTCACGGAGTTTCACGGCCAGCTGTTCGGCAACTTCACGCGGGCTTTTACCAAGCTGCTTGCTAATTTGCAGCGCCACATTGGTAGCAAAATCACCGAACTGCTCGTCGGGACGAGTCAGCACCACGGCTACTTCTAGCTCAAAGACATCCTTGACTGCAGCGACGATCATTCTTTCGAGTTCTTGTTTCATTACATGCAGTATAACAGAGGTAGGGTAGCTCTTCTATATATTGGCCATGGAGCTATGCTACTATGCATATGGTTCATCGGGATACAAAAGTAAGGTTTATCGGCCTTCGATCTTTAAGGGAGTGGATGTGAAGATGGTCCGTACCTCGCACCCTATTCGAAATAGGGTTCTTCTCCTCACAGCGGGAGTCATCGTTTTTCTAGCGGGAGCATGCTTGGCTTCTTTCAACGAAGACAGCTCGGCCACAGGGGGTGGGCACGGCAACTTAGGGCTTTGGATGCTGGGCGTGTGTATCGAACTTATTGGGTTCGTCCTCGTAGCTGTTGTGGCACTCAGCGATTAGAGCTGCCCGCAAACCCAATCAAGGCTATCCCCTGGCCGAACCAAGTCCTCCTGAGACAAGTACCTCAGACCTGATCTGAGCGGGAGGCAAGCCGCACGCGGTGCGGATGAGAAAAGTCATGTTCGAGGATTCCCCCGGACGAGACCATTTCTCTCCATTCCTCGCACGCGGCTTTTTTCACGCCCAAATTACAGCTTGGGCTGGCGGCGTGGGTTGGCACGATAGTGCGGTTGAGCATCGGTCCGACTGATAGCCTGGATTGCTTTCCAGGCCAAGGAATACACGGTACCAATCAGCAGAAAGAAAATGGCGATGGTCAAAAACATTTGCGGATAAGCCCGCGGGTGCATGAACCTATCCGAAACATCGAACAGCAAACCCCCTGGATTAGTTAATACGTCCCAGCTATTCCAGCGTAAATCCCGCCCTAAGTAAATAGCAAAACTACACAGCAAGAAAACGCCGGCCAGCCACGTTGTACTGCCGGTGCGGGTGAAGCGTTTAGCAAACTCTCGGTGTACCAAAAACAGACTAGTGATCCCTAGTATTACCCCTACAAATATAAAGGATGTAAACATTACGGCATCGTACAGCACATCCACCCGTTGCACATCGCGCAGGTGTATAAAATCGCTCACCATATAAAAGCTGTTCGGCAAAAACAACAGCCACAGCGCCGTAACACCCATCGCCTCCCAGGATGACCAGACCTTTCGCTGCAATATTCTAACCAGCCAAACGGCAAATAGTAAAGGTAGCCAGGCCAGGAATAAATTCCAGATCAAATAAGCAAATTCGGCGCTGCGGTTGCGATAGGCTCCGTACGCGAAAAACAGTACGCTTATGGCGGAAGCCAGCAGGAGCGTGAAAACAAATTGCGTGCGCGGATGGCGGCGCGTCATGGGTTTAATTATACCTGCCCAACTGACGAGCCGCTTAAAGCTATGGACCAATTATTAACTATTAGCGAGCTCTCGCTTAAATTTTTCTATCAAATCTACCGGTGTGGGATTGATGCCGTTCAGCAGTGCGGTATACAGCGTCACGAAATCGCCCAGCTGGACTGTCCATATCAACTGCTCCAGTATATTTTCTCCCTTGGCTTTTACCACAATTGGGCTGGGACGCATGCCGGATAGCAAGCGTTCGGTCAGTACGAAGCGCTTTTGGATACGTTCGTGCTCCAGGTGGCTGCGCAAATCAATTACCGTGTAGGGCTTATTGACCGGTTGTTTGGTCCAGCCCAAGAATTCATTGTGGTTAAACTCGGAAAATTGATTGGTCCAGGCAATTTGCTTGGCGTTTTCGTTAAAACTGATTTTCCACTTGTAGGCTGCTGGGTACAGCTTGGGCCCAGCGTAGATCACCACTGACCGCCCGATGCATTCCTGGGCAATTTGCTTGGCCAGATTGCGCTTGGTGGGGATGGTGGGCACCCAATCCTGGACAGCCGACTTCAGAAACTCAGCGGCAGCAAGCAGCTCATCGGGATCTTTCACTAGCAGCTTGGCTTGGCGCAGAATCTCGATTGTGGCTTTAAACATATACAGCATGGCGTGACGTGGCTGCAAACCGGCCGGGATTTGCACCCATGGATAACCGCCTTCTTGAGCCATATCGGCCAGGGCGCCACCGCCGGACATTACCACAATCTGCGCCTTTTTAGCGATGGCTTGCCGCAGTGCTTCCTCGGCTTCTTCGGTATTGCCGGAATAGCTCGAAGCGATGAACAGTGTTTTGTCCGATACATATCCTGGGATATCGTATTCGCGTACAATTTCAAAGGGCCGGGCGTAACCGGGCCAGCTTAAACTTAATTGCGCCGCCAAAGCCGAACCGCCCATGCCGGCGAACACGATGTTATCGATGTTTTCCACCTCCAGCGTGAAATCAAACTGGTGTATCAACTGCTGCCAAGATTTTTCGGCTATGCCCAATGCATCTTGGGCATCACGTTCATGAATCATTTTGAGATCATCGAGCACGCTTTAAAACTCCTTGTCTTGTATTAGCTACCGTCGTTTTATATAGTATAGCGTAAGCGCTATGAGCGCATAGCTTGCATAATTATAGGGGAACTCTCATGTTTGGGCACCAAGACGAACCACAACAAACACCAACTGATAACACACAGCCGGAACCAACCAGTGACGGTACGCTTGACGCTAATATCGACGCCCTAGCTGGCTCGCCGGACGACACCGTACCTATGCCTACACCGCTCGTGGGAGAACATGAAACCGACGGTTACATCATGTCTGACGCTCCTGGTACAGCCCCCCCTGCTGCTCCAGCAGCCAGCGATGATTCAACTGACGACCAAGGTGACGCCAACACGCTGCTCGACATCAAACAACAAGCATTACAACAGCTCAGCCCGCTGGTCGGCCACCTGGACCAAACCCCCGAGGAAAAATTCCGCACCACCATGATGATGATCCAGGCTTCCGATAACAAAGCCCTCATTCCCGACGCCTACGAAGCCGCCCGAAGCATCAGTGACGAAAAAGCCAAGGCCCAAGCACTCTTAGACATCGTCAACGAAATCAACTACTTCACTCAGCACCAAGACTAATCTCTAACGCGCCGGCGCAGCTGTAATTGATACAAGATTGTGGTCATTACAGCAGTGACTATGAAAATGGCTATGGTGCTGCCGGGCCCGGTATTGCTAAGTCCCTGCGAGGACTGGTTAGAAGAACTACTATTGGATTGGCTCGAAGAATTACCACTATTTTGATTCGAGGAGCCGTTAGAATTCCCAGTAGCTGGAGCATTGTTAGCGGAATTGTTATTTGATTGTGAGTTATTATTCCCCGAACCAACGAACGGATTACGCGGGCTTGGTTTGCTTTGCTGACCCTGTGTAGTATTCGGCTTACTCGACTTAGGGGAAGCGTGTGTTACGTGCCAAATCCAACGCACTAACAGTGCTATTAGCAAAATTACGATGATAGCCACGACTATCCGGATCAGCCACCTTAACCAGCCACCTTTCTTTGCAGATGGCTGCTGGCCATAATATGGTTTTAACTCTTCCGGTACATTCGGCGTGTTATCTGTGCTGTCTGTATCAGCCTTTTTTTGACGATTAAACAATGCCATAGTCTGATTGTACTACCCTGCCAGTCAAGCGCAAGCAAAAGCACAATGGCTTAAATCTAGTATGATTAAGGCTATGACAGGTGCCGACTTGCTACGTCTCAAAAAACAACCAGACACTAAACCTCGTCAGAGCTATTTGGCGCGCATTAACAGCGTGCTTTTGGCATTGATCATCTTTATCAACGCTTATGCGATCTTGGCACCCCTAGCCCCCTCAGTAGAATTTTGGTGGCAAAGTCATCATGACCATAAAAAGCAGTTTCTGAGCGCTGAAATTCACTCGAAAAAGACGGCCACCGGCAACAAAACTGCCGTGGCGCCTCAGCCAAATCATGTCATTATCCCCTCGATGCTGCTGAATCAGCCAATTTTAGAAGGACCAATCAGCCAACAGTATTCTATCCTCGATAAAGGTATCTGGCGTTGGCCGGCCGGCAGCACGCCCGATCAAGGTGGCAATACTGTACTTATCGGCCATCGCTTTACTTACACCAACCCACGAGGCGTGTTCTATTTTTTAAATAAAGTTAACGTTGGGGATGAAATCGGCCTATTTTGGAATAACAAAGAATATTTATACAAAGTTGCCAGCGTTACAGAGGTGTCCGCAACAGATACCGCCATCGAAAATAATACTTCCGACACCAGGCTGACTATTTTTACCTGCACACCCTTGTGGTTGCCAAAAAACCGGCTAGTGGTCGTAGCGAAATTGGAGCATAGCTAAATCATGAGTGAAAAAACTAAATTTTGGATTTTGCTCGGCTTACTGATGGCCAGCATCGCTCTATTAATTATTGTTAATTCTTCGTACAGCCACGTATTGCTTATGCAGAAGTAGCCGCTATTTTTGAGCAGTTTTAGGTCGGCGCCAGACTTTCACGATCGTTGCCGCCAGCATAATCAGGCAAGCCAGCGTTACAACCGCTGCCAGAGCGATACCCGTATCCGTCAGCACACCATTGCCGCTGACACCACCGGCTGAGTTCCCGCCAGTCGAGCCACCGGAGCTACCCTGCACCGCTAAAGCGCCGTCATAAGAAGACGAATCGTAGGAGTTGGAGCCATAAACGCTGGCGAGAGTATAATATTGAAACATTTTTGTATTATTGTTGACTTATCGTATTTTATGATATCATCATGGTAACCATTAGCAATATTAAAAAGCGAGGAAAAACAAAATGGTACCACAATTTGCACTTCTGGATTTGAACACCGCAGATTTGCTGATTCTACTTGCCGTCGTTCTACTCTTGTTCGGAGCTAAAAAATTACCTGAACTTTCAAAGAGTTTAGGTCAATCAGCACGCGAATTACGCAAGGGTTTAAACGGGGATGAGCCAAAAAAAGAAACCAGCCGCGAAGGCTAGTCTTTCCAGCACAGATAAAATCCCTCTCGTAGAACATTTATACGAACTTAGACGGCGACTATTTACTGTCGCCGTTTCTGTTGTCGGAGGGAGTATTGCCGCCTATGCCGTGCAGCAGCACATCATAGCAGTTTTGTTGCGCCCCAGTCACGGGCAGCATTTTATTTACACCTCCCCGCTCGGCGGTATTAATTTCCTATTCAGTGTTTGTATGGACATCGGTATTGCCGTGAGCGTACCGCTAATAATCTATCAATTGTTGCGCTTTATGCAACCCCTAATGCGCGCTACTACCATGAAGTTTATTTTCACCATCAGCGTGATATCGGGCCTGGTAGGTCTAGGCGGGATATTATTTGGTTACTTTATCGGTTTGCCGGCTGCCTTAAATTTCCTGTTGCATCAATTCACTTCAGCACAGATAAAACCACTGGTGACTATTCAGTCGTACATGTCTTTCGTGAGCATGTACTTACTCGGTTCGGCACTGATGTTCCAGTTGCCCTTGATCCTAGTCATTATCAACCGTATTAAGCCGCTGAAGCCCAACAAATTGTTCCATTATGAACGACACGTGATTATTTCGGCGTTCATTATCGCCTTTATTATGAACCCGACGCCCAATGTGCTGGATCAAATGATGGTCGTAGTACCGATTATTCTGATGTACCAGCTTGGTATCGCCCTAATCTGGCTCATTAACCGCGGTCCCAGCTACTCGAAGTTCGAGCATCTTTTGGTCCAAGATATAGCCAAGCAAACCAAGCGCATCGAGCAAGCCGCGTCGCTGCAACCTCTGTTCGATGCCGCTGAACATGCTATCGAAGCAGTCGAACCAATGATTTTAAAGCCTACTCTCGTGCCAGTGACCAATGCAGAGCCCCTGCTGCCAACCCAGCCGTCACGACGTTACGCCGGCAGCTTTACTCCTATGCAGCGTACCGATTATCAGCGCTACACCCCCAAGCTCATCCAGTAGGCTCTTGACGCATAAGCGTATTGCGCTACAATTACGTCTGTACTCTCAAAAACAAAAAGGACAATTTAGATGAATCAACACGTAAGTGGCTTACTCCAGAAGGAAGTGAGCCGCAAAGAATTTCTCGGCATGAGCGGCCTCGCCGTCGCCTCCATCCTCGGCTTCGGTACCCTCGTGAAACTGCTCACTGGCAAAAGTTTCACAAGCAATTCATCCAGCCGTGGCTACGGCTCTTCCAGCTACGGCAAATAAATACTTCTCTGTTCTTTTGCACCGGCAAAAGAACCAAAAACTCTCGACCCAATCCGTTCGCTAGGTCAGCTGTTGTAGCGACTTACAACCGATTCGAGAACTCGTCGCTCCGCTCCTCAGACAGGCTCGAATCGCCCTAAAGGGAAGTTGTAATCACTAACAACAGACTGAGCCTGGCTCACTCCAAGGGTCGAACCCCGTGCTAAGTAGAAATGAATTATGCAAAAACTGCTCTTGGATTTACTTCAAGAGCAGTTTTTTCTAATTACTTGAAAAGAGCAGCGAAGCGGATAATCTGAGCGATAAGCGAAGATTATATGCTGAGCCGGAATCACTCATTCCAAATAATTTAGAAGAATGATACCGCGTGAAGCCATATGAGAAAAACAAGCCGGAGGGCCCCGCTTACAGCGGGGCCGCGCATGTTTGTCTCATTTTGTTACATCATGCCCATGCCGCCCATGTCAGGCGCGCCAGCCGGAGCCGATTTCGGTTCAGGCACATCAACCACCAATGCCCCCATAGTCATGCTGGTACCAGCAATTGACACCGCATTCATAATGGCCTCTTTGGTCACCCGGGCTGGGTCGACCACACCACTGGCTTTCAGATCAACCAATTTTGTCGGGTCATTGACGTTCACGCCGAAGCCGGCTTTGCCAGCTTTGATCTGCGGCAGCCACTCGTCCGGGTTCAGGCCGGCATTCGCCAATAAGATGCGGAACGGTTGCTCCAGCGCCCGGCTTAATAGCCACGCCCCGTTGGAAATCGCCACGTCATCAGCACCGACTGAAGTCTGCGGGACTACAATTGCCTGCTGCAAGTTGATGAGCGTCACGCCGCCACCCGCCACAATACCTTCAGCCAAAGCAGCTTTTACAGCGTGTACGGCGTCATCTACGCGGTCCTTCTTCTCGTTGATTTCCGTCTCGGTAGCCCCACCGACCTTAATGACCGCTACTTTGCCTTCCAAAGCTGCGCGGCGCTTCTCTAGATTTTCTTTGTCATATTCGCTGGTAGCGCTATCTGCCTGAGAAGCAATTTGCTTGATACGAGCAGTCACTTCCGCCGGTGCGCCAGCACCTTCGATAATCGTCGTATCATCCTTAGTCACGATCACCTTGCGGGCCGTACCGACCACGTCCATATCGACGTTTTCAAAGGTCATGCCACGGTCATCGGTAATCACTTCGGCACCCGTCAAGATAGCAATATCGTTCAGGATATCTTTACGCTGGTCGCCGAATTTCGGTGCCTTGATGGCCACGGTGTTAAAGACACCCTTCAGCCGGTTCAGTACCAGTGTACCAAGTGCTTCGCCCTCAACATCTTCAGCGATGAGTACCAGGTCTTTCTTGCCACTCTGCGCCAGCTTTTCTAATAGAGGTAAGAATTCTTGGATCGAGCTAATTTTCTTATCGGTAATCACAATCGCCGGTTTGTCATAGACCGCTTCCATGCGGCCGGTGTCCGTTACCATGTACGGGCTGACGAAACCGCGGTCGAAGGTAAAGCCTTCCACTACTTCACTCTCCAGCATCAAGCCCTGGCCTTCCTCAACAGTTACGACACCGTCTTTGCCGACTTTTTCAATTACATCGGCAATCAACTTCCCAATTTCAGCGTCACCGGCCGAAATCGTCGCTACTTCCGCGACCCGGCTCTTGTTACCTTGAATGTCTTCGGCCATACCAGCCATCTGCGTAATTACAGCCGCGGCAGCCGCTTCCAGGCCCTTTCGGAGCAACATCGGGTTGTGGCCAGCCGCAATCAACTTGTTAGCCTCATTCAAGATGTGATAGGTTAATACCGTCACTGTGGTAGTACCATCGCCGGCCACGTCATTCATTTTGCTGGCCGCCTGTTTGATCAGTTCGGCGCCTACTTTGTAGCCCAAAGTTTCGTCATCAACATCAGCGATTTCCACCGCCTTGGCGACTGAAACACCATCGTGCGTCACGCTCGGCGCCCCGTATGTTTTGCCGATGACCACGTTGCGCCCCTTCGGACCCATGGTCGTCTTCACCGCGTTGTATAAAATCTCTGCCCCGGCCAAGACGCGGCGGCGGGCATCATCATCGTAAAATACTTTCTTTGCCATCATTATCTCCTATTTAACCGTCGCTAAGATATCTTCTTCTTTGACTAGAATGTATTCATCTTTACCGACTTTAACTTCGGTGGTGCTGTAGCTTTTATAAACAATCCGGTCGCCCACTTTGATCTGCGTAGCAGCTTTACCGACAGCCACCACTTTGGCAGTCTTCGGTTTCTCCTGGGCATTGCCGGGTAAATATAAGCCACTGGCAGTTTTGGTTTCGGCCTCTTCGGCCTGGGCAACAACATAGTCGCCGAGCGGTTGCAGCGGTGTGCTCATACCTGATAATCCTCCGTTTAGTTTCCTGAGCGTTAGCACTTAACCCATGAGAGTGCTAACTAACCTCTTAATCATACCCAAACCAATCACCGCGCGTCAAGCACTTGCCTGCCATAAAACTCCTTAACTTTGTTATAATTAACCCCGCTTATGATCCCTACCATCAACACCACAGTTCTCATGTCCGGCGCCGATTATTTCGACGATCAAGCCGCTATCAATCCGTTTATGGATAAAACGGTGGCGATCAATCGCGCCGTCGCCCAAGCCGAACACACTGCTATCAAAGCTGCCCTAGAGCAAGCCGGCATAAAAGTCATAAAAGTTGATCCGCCCGTAAATTGCCAAGACGGCGTCTACACCGCCAACTGGGCCGTGATACGTGGCGATAAAGCCGTCTTAAGCACCCTACCCAATGCTCGCAAGGCCGAGGAACCCTACGCCGAACAAATCCTTAAAGATCTCGGCAAAACAATTTATAAAGTACCCGACGGCCTCCATTTCAGCGGTCAAGGCGATGCCCTGCCCTGCGGCAACTACCTCTTCTGCGGCAGCGGCTACCGCACCGATCCGGCCGCCCACCAATTTCTAGCCGACACGCTTGGTTATCAAGTCATCAGCCTGCAAACCATCCCTCAGCTCGACGTCGGCGGCCAACCCGTTATCAACGCCGATTCCGGCTGGCCCGACAGTTATTTCTACGACATCGACTTAGCACTTTCGGTCCTCTCCCCTACCCTCATTGCCTGGTGCCCCGATGCCTTTACTCCCGAAAGTCAGGCCAAAATCCGCGCCTTAACAGATCTAGACAAAATAGAAGTGTCTCTACAGGAGGCCGAAAAGGCCTTTGCCTGCAACCTAGTCTCTACCGGCGAAACCGTCGTCATGAGTGCCACCGCTCCAGACCTAAAAGCCAACCTCGAAGCCAAAGGCTTCCAAGTCGTCACTCCCCAGATCACCGAACTAGCCAAAGGCGGCGGCTACATCCGCTGCACCACCCTGACCCTCGATAATAAATAGCTACTTATCTAGCCGTTTCTTTACCGCCGCTCGGGCGGTACCGATCTCGTCCCATGGACGCTCGCCTTTGGCATCCTCGATAGTCTTTTCATGCCCTTTGCCCAGCAACAACACCATGTCACCCTTCTTCGCACGCTTGATCGCAAACTGAATCGCCTCCGTACGGTCATGGATCAGGAACAAATCTTTCTCCCGCACTTTGCCAGCCTTTTCGACACCAGCCGTAATATCATTGGCGATAATGTTTGGGTCTTCTTGGCGATCGTCTTCCTCACAAACAATCACTTCATCGGCATATTTGCCAGCCAGCTCCCCCTGCAACGGCCGTTTCTCCTTATCTCCTCCGCCAAGTGAGCCAAATAAGACAATCATTTTGCCCTTCACTACCGGCTTCAGGTCTCTAAATAACTTCTCAAAACTGTCCGGCGTGTGCGCATAGTCCACAATCAGATCAAAATCTTGACCCTCGTCGATCCGCGTCATGCGCCCTTCGACGCTTTCCAAGCTAGAAATCCCCTGCTCTATCTGTTCTTTGGTTAATCCCAACTTGTTCCCCACGCACACCGCCGCCAGCGAGTTATACACATTAAAGCTGCCGGCCAGCTTGCACACGATATGATACGTCGTGTTCTCAATTGTCACGTCATACGATGACCCATCCGGTGTCAGCTGCACCTTTTCCGCCCGCACATCGCCAGCACTCACTCCATAAGTCAACGGATTAGCAATGGCACTCGTGAAGGCCTCGGCATTTGGGTCCTCGGCATTTACCACGCCCAGCCGCAAGCCTTTACGATTATGGTCAGCCAGCTCGAATAATTTGCGCTTGGCCGCCAGATACCGCTCAAACGTCTTATGAAATGCCAAATGCTCATGTGTAATATTCGTCAGCACTGCCACGCTGTAAGGCACACCCCATACTCGATTTTGGGCCAAGGCATGGCTGGTCGTCTCCAGTACCAGATAATCCACCTTGTGCCGACGCATCCACTTCAGCCGTTTCATCAGTTCTGGCAATGTCACATTAGTCATGTGCCGCATTTGCGGATGAATTTCCTCGTTCACCCCATATGCCACTGTGGTATTCAACCCAGTCGTGTAGCCCGCCGCCCGCAGCATATGATGAATCATAAAACACGTCGTCGTCTTACCGTTAGTACCAGTCACACCGATCACTTTCATGCCCCGCGCTGGGAAACCGCTGACAGTGTTAAACAGCACCGCCTCCGCCAAATGGCCGTACGGCTCAATCTTCGGAAACAACCCCTTAGGAATAAACACTTTCACCAGTTTGCGTACATTCATGCCCCTAGTATAAAGCTATGCTTACTTAAACAAAACCGGCTACGTGGTGTAACCGGTTTTGTAGCTCGATTTGCTGCAAGTTACTTCGCTTTCCTCGCCCTCATGATTTCATGTAGCCGCTGCGGACTGATAGTAAACCTGAAGCCTGGCAGTTTATGGCGAGCGCCCTCCATAGTCTGGTGGTTATCCCTTACAATTTCAGGAATGATCTTATTCTTGTCAGGCTCGCTCAAGTTAACCCCGTGATTATGGGCATATTGAACTGTTTCGCGCCACATACTGTCGTTAACACCAGGTTTAAGTGATAGCTCAACACCTTGCGGGGCCGCTCCATGACCACCTGAGGCTATATAGTTAGACGGATGCGTGTCACCGTAGTACGGAGCACTGCCGCTATGGACTGTGTGACCACGGCTTTCCAGATACAGTTTGACTGCTCCGGCTACCAGGAGCGCTCCGCCTACCGCTGCGGCGGCCAAACGGCGTCGCTGAGATTGTTCCGGAAGATTCTGCCACCTCTGTATCCGATCCCTCATGGCCACATCCGCCCTAAGCAGCATCAGGCTCAAACCGTTAGTTGCAGTCTTGTAAACACCACCATACTGATCAGGTGCAGACTCCACTACACCCGCAAGGCGTTGGACACTATTCCAGGCGTTACCCATAGCCCGTTGAATACGGCCTCGAATTCCGCCACGATTAAGGTTAAGCGGCGGCAGTATGGCATTAACAGGAACTGCATAGCCCATGTTTTCGCCCCAACCCGGAGCTGGCAGTTGCCAGCCATTCAAGTTGTCCAATGATCCCCGCACCCAAGGCCCATACTGTTGATTAGGCTGAGGGGGGATCGGAGGGACTTGAGGTACATGATTAGGCGTAGTTTGCGGACCACCCTGGCCAGGCTCGTCACGATTGGCAAGACCATCAAGGATTTGTGCTTGAATTTCCGGATCCATAAGTACTTCTAGCTCATGGCGCGACATAAACTTACCCTTTAGGCTCTTACCATCCCGTAAGTTGTTGCCATCCGCATCGTTTTTGATGTTTACACCGCTAGTATAGTGGGCCCGTCCTCTCGCATCCAAATGTACTAGGTCAAGTTCGGCGAGCTTATCATACTTATGAGAAACGCCATCCTTCGGTTTAGGGACAGTTTTAGCCGGTGTTGAAGAAGGTTTTGCAGAGCTCTTTGAGCCAGCGGCTGGGTCGACGGTCTTTTTCTGTCCTGCTCTCTTAGCAGGTTCGTTACCCTGTAAACGGGCTAATAGATCGTCTGCTTCCTGCCCAATGCTTCCTTTATTAGCGTTGGGGGAACCTTGAGCACGCTCTGCTTGGCGGCGCCGACGAGGAGCGACAGGAGCAGCGGCTTGCTGTGCAGCGGCTGCATCCGCGCTCTCACTCGTAGCTTCAGGCTGAGTTGTCTCAGTAGGTGAGGGTTGCTGCTCTGCAGAAACGGATTCAGCAGCTGTTTTTTCTAGTACACTAAAGTCTGGTGCGCCTCCGGTAGCTTCGCCACCAGGAGCCTGGAAGGTTGGATAAGTTGATGGTGCTTCGACTGACATTTTTTGTTTCCTGACGTAATTTTTATTTTTATTGTTTAATAGTCATATATTAGCAAATTAAGTGTATTTTGTCAACTATAAAAATATATAGTTGCTAAGAAAGCAAACAATATCATTGTAATTTATTTAGTGAGGCAGCATATCATGGGCTGTTGCCATGGCTTGCATATGTTGGGCAGCCCTAAGCCTTTGGCTCATTACCGCTGCATAATTCGTGCATTCAATTGGGTAAACTTGAGGGGTTTGCGCACATTCGGTAGCAATATCGAAAGTATAAGAGCCGATTTTGTCAGGTACGTCGCGCCCCCCTAGCGTCAAGCCAACAGCGAGAGTTCCAGCTATCGCCGCTGTAAGTACTCCTATAGCCGGCCCTCGTAAGCATTGGGGATCTTCATAAACACTCCTGACGAGATTTCCTAGCCATCGAACAGGGCGAAAGTTTAACCTAGGACGTTGGGCGGGAGAGGATAATGATTCCTTCACAGGCCTCACAATTACTGGTGGTGCCGGCCAAGTAGGAGCAGCGGGTTCTCCTAGTTCTGCCGGTAAGTCGAATATGGGAGGCATGACAGTTGTGGGGAAGTCGGCCAGGCCTTCATAAGCGGGTGTTCCAGGGGCTCTAAACCCTTGGAGGCTCCTACTAGAATAATAGATAGGCTGACTCCACTCAAAGCCCGCCGATTGGTTAAGGGCTGCTGGTACATGTAAAAATGGTCCACTATTAGTTAATGCTGCTGACATAAGGTAGATCCCTACTTAATTAATACAATATTATGAATACCTGATTTTGTCAATAAGCTAACAGGGTGGTAGGATAGGTAGTAATGATAGTGTTGGGGATTGAGACTAGTTGCGATGAGACGGCGGCGGCTGTTGTGGAGGATGGATATAAGCTGCTGAGCAATGTGGTGGCCAGCAGTATGGATTTGCATATCAAGTACGGCGGCGTAGTACCGGAGATTGCGGCGCGTAGTCATATAGAGGCGATTATGCCGGTGATCCAGCAAGCTTTAACTGATGCACAGTGCACCTGGGATGATATCGATGCTATTGCGGTTACCTATGGGGCCGGACTGGGCGGCAGCCTGCTAATCGGTGTGCTGACAGCCCGTACGTTGGCTATTGCGTACGGCAAACCGTTGTATGCCTGCAATCATGTGGAGGGGCATGTGTACGTTAACTTTTTGACGGCCACCTCCCTGCCCGACTACACCATGCAAAGCGCCCAGCCAGTCTTCCCGATGCTGGCTATCATCGTTTCTGGAGGCCACAGCCAGTTGGCACTGTTCAGAAATCACTTCGATTACACTTTGCTGGGGCAAACACTGGATGACGCCATTGGTGAGGCGTTTGATAAAGTGGCTAAAATTACCGGTCTCCCCTACCCCGGCGGCCCATCAATTGCTAAAGCAGCCGTGCATGGTAATGATCATGCCTTCGAACTACCGAAGGCGAAGATGGCCGAAAAATACGATTTCAGCTTTTCTGGGCTTAAGACGGCCGTTTTAAGACAAGCACAAGCATTAATCGGCGAAGATTACACCTTCCCGTCTATAAAGCTGCCAGAAAGGCTCTCTGAAGCTCAGAAGGCCGACATTGCCGCTACGTTCCAACGTGTAGCTATTGAGACTATCGTAGACAAGGCCATGCTGGCATACGAGGAGTTCGCGCCAGCCTCAGTAGTCATCGCTGGCGGCGTGGCAGCCAGCGGCGAGCTGCGCAAGCAGTTAACCAAACGCCTGCCCTTGCCTATAGAATTCCCCGACCTCAAACTCTGCACCGACAACGGCGCCATGATCGCCACCCTAGGATGTTTCAAAGCTATGAATGATCAACCAACAGCCGATCCTTATACCTTGGACATCGCACCTAATTTGAGCATGTAAATTCAGTTCAGCTTATTCTTGGGTTGATGGCTCAGATAAATAATTAATTTCTACTACACGATTATCTGTGAGTTTTTTAAGAGCATCCTTTACCTGAGGCCGGCTTACCTGTGAACCTCTAGCACGAGCTATCGCATGCCTTATTTGACGTAATGATAAAGGTTGGGGTTGTATAGCTTGTAAGATCGCATCACGAACTGTGTCTTCAGATAGCCGAATAGGTTGTCCCCAATATTCATGTGCTCGTGCCAATGCTCGTTTTACAGCACCAAGATCATTCCAGAATTGCTCACCTCGTTGGAGAAAGCCTTCTATTTTTTCTGTGTCTTGATTCCGAAAAGCTTCCAAGTCGGCAAAGAAAGGAGCAAAAAATTCTCGTTGTTCAGCTGTTAAGCTGACACCTTCACTTTTAGGTACTACCTGGGCCTGCGCAATCGGTCGTATAAGAGGTTCTCCCACCAATTGGCTAATACCTTCATATATACTCTCGAGTGTGGCCAATCCACCTGATATATCTGGATACTTAGTTAAATAACTAGCTGCTATTTCAGTAAGCGTAACTGGATTGCCTTTAGCGCGTCGGGCGTACGAAAGTGTATGGTTTACTAAACTGGCCGGAAGTTCCCACATTTCTCTGGGCATTTCATACTGCGCGACTGCATATATTCCCTGAGGGCCCGCACTAATTAACTCATCCTCCAGCAAAGAGCTAAGCTGTTTACTTACGATTCTGGGGCTAGACTCCATCCCCAATCGTCGAGCTACCTCTCGGTGAGACAGAGGAGTAAGTTCATCCAACAAGAGACTTAAAATTTTATACCTAGCCAGCGGTAACCCCCCTTCACCTCGGCTAGCGCTCTGTCCCCAGAGTTCACCGAGTGGCCTATCTGCTTGATCGCCGGCGGGTAGTACAATACCCACTAAGGGCTTGAGGGCTAACCCACGTTCAGTTAACCTATAGCCCCGTGTACCCGCAGCCGTAAGCCCAGTTTCGACAAATCCTGCAGGGAGCAAGGATTTATCTACCCAGCTTTCCGGACTTCTTTTACTAATATAAGGAGGGCCGTCTTCATATGAACGATCCCTTAGGAGCCCCTCTAATGCAGGAGGGCTATGGTATGTCTCATCATCCATAGCCCAGACGAGCAATGCTTCTCCTTCATGGTTTCCCATAGCGGCAAGCCGGGCGCCTAACTGATCGACAGACATTGCTTCTGAGCTTTCACGTGAAGCCATATTCACTCCTTAATTATTTATCTATTGTAACATTTTTAGTGCTAATTTGCAATGGTTTACATTTCTGATTGATTACAGAGGTGGTATGATAGGTAGGATATGAAATTGCCGAAAGCTTACGAGCCTGGTCGTTATGAGCAGGACATTTATGACCTCTGGGAGCAGAGCAGGGTGTTTGTGGCGGATGCACAGAGTAGGAAAGAACATTACTCCATCGTTATGCCGCCTCCGAATGAGACGGGTACGCTCAGTATCGGTCATGCGCTGTTTTTGACCTTGCAGGATATTTTGGCGCGCTATAACCGGGCAAAAGGGAAGGACGTGCTGTGGTTGCCGGGGACAGACCATGCGGCGCTGCCGGTGAACGCTATCATCGAGAAGCAGTTGGCCGACGAAGGTACGAATAAGCATGCAGTGGGCAGGGAAGTATTCCTGGAGCGTACCCGTGAGTTTGTGGCTAACAGCCGAGGCACAATGATCGGACAGATGCGGGCGATGGGTGCCAGCGCCGACTGGACTCGGCTGCGTTACACTCTTGATGATGCGCTGAATCGTTGCGTCAACGAAACCTTTACCAAAATGTACAATGACGGTTTAATTTACAGGGGTAACCGGATTGTAAATTGGGACCCAGTATTGGAAACGAATGTATCGGACGATGAGGTTACTTACGAAGAGCAAAAGGCCAAGTTTTATACCTTTCAGTACGGGCCATTCCAGATTGGCACGGCGCGACCGGAGACGAAATTTGGCGATAAGTACGTGGTGATGCACCCAGATGACAAGCGGTATGCCAAATACAAGCATGGCGATACCTTTGAAGCGGAGTGGATCAACGGGCCAGTAACGGCTACGGTCATTAAGGATGAAGCGGTTGACCCAAGCTTTGGCACCGGTGTTATGACTATCACGCCCTGGCACAGCCTGGCAGACTTTGAAATTGCTGAGCGGCACAATCTGGACAAAGAGCAGATCATTGATTTTCATGGGAAACTTTTGCCGATTGCCGGCGAGTTTGCCGGTATGAGCATAGAAGAAGCACGACCGAAGATCGTTGAGAAGTTAGAAAAGAAAGGTTTGCTGATAGAAGTAGATGAGAACTACCTGCACAATGTGGCCGTTAATGAGCGGGGTAAGGGCGTTATTGAGCCACAGATCCGTCTGCAATGGTTTGTGGACGTTAATAAGCCGGCGGTGAAGTGGAAAGGGAAGCGGTGCAGCCTGAAAGAAGTGCTACAAACAGTGGTACGTGATGGTGACGTGCAGATCATCCCAGAGCGGTTCGAAAAGATTTATTATCACTGGATCGATAATTTGCGCGATTGGTGTATCAGCCGGCAGATCTGGTGGGGACATCGTATACCGGTGTGGTATCGACGTGATACTGACGGCAGGGAAGAAACCTATGTAGGTACACAGCCGCCGCTAGATGAAAGTGAGGGTTGGCACGAGTGGGAGCAGGATCCGGATACGCTGGATACGTGGTTTAGCTCCGCATTATGGACCTGGAGCACTATGATTGATCCACAACTGGCCGAAGACTATTCGCTCAGCTTAGAGGATCTGCTGCGTAAAAGCCCGGATTTTCAGGCGTATCACCCGACGAACGTACTGGAAACGGGCTGGGATATCTTATTCTTCTGGGTGGCCCGCATGATTTTAGCCACCACCTACGTCACCGGTGAAGTGCCGTTTAAGGATGTCTACCTGCACGGCATGGTACGAGCGGCGGATGGCAAGAAGATGAGTAAAAGCCGGCCAGAATCAATCATAAACCCCTTAGACGTGATCAAGGAGTACGGTACGGATGCGCTACGTATGGCGCTGATTATGGGAGTAACGCCGGGGAATGATCAAAACTGGGGGCAAGGGAAGGTGGAGGCCAACCGGAACTTCTGTAACAAGTTGTGGAACGTGGCCCGCTATGTTGAAGGTGTTATTGGCGATGACTACCGGGCAACAAAAGTAGAGCCGCAAACGGCCGCCGACCATTGGGTGCTGCACAAGCTACAGCAAGCGACGGCCGCTACGAGCGAACATTTGGACAATTACCGCTTCAGCGAAGCCTATGAGCTGCTGTATCACTTCGTGTGGGATGATTTTGCGGATTGGTACATTGAAGTCTCTAAAGCGCAGCCTAATTACAGTGTACTAGCCGCCTGCCTGGAGGCAATTTTGATCCTGCTGCACCCGTTTGCTCCGTTTGTAACAGAGACTATTTGGCAAACACTGGCGTGGGAAGAGGACAGTTTGCTGGCGACCAAAAGCTGGCCGAGCGTGCCAGCCGCCGATAAAAAACAGGCTCAGAACTTCGAAGAAATACAAGCTATCGTCAGCGAAACGCGCTATATCCTTAACACTTTGAAAGCTAGTGGTGTGACACTGTATTACACGGCAGAGCCGGCGCTGCAAGCGAATGCCGAGCTTATTAAACGATTAGCCCGACTACAGGCTGTAACAGAGGTGGAAGATGGCACTGGGTTGTATCTGACACAGACCAAACATCGTTGCTGGCTGGATATCGACAGCGAAACGGCTCAGAACTTCCTAGAGGAACTGCGGCGCAAGCAAGCTACGCAGGCTAAGGTGGTGCAGCAGCTGGAACAACGGCTAGCCAATAAGAACTACGTGAATCACGCGCCAAAAGAAATTGTGGAGCAGACTAGGGAACAGCTGGCTGAAGCTCAGCGGGTGCAGGCTAGTTTGCAGCAGGAATATGAGCGTTTTGCCCAAGCCTAGAGGCTATTCAACAGCAGGCTCGAGCGCCGCACGAATAGCTGCGATGGATTCCTCGGCACGATAAGCATCGAAGCTCATAGTGCGCCAGCCAAGCCGGCCAGCGGCCGAGAGATTTAAGCGATCATCATCGATAAGCAGGATCTCCTGAGCAGCCACACCACTCTTGCTAAGGGCAAGTTCGAACATTTGCGGCTCTGGTTTTACCATGTGTACCTCTGAAGAATCGATAATTGCATCGTAGTGAACGGCTGGCAAAGTGCCATTTTTTAGCATCGCCGGCAGTAAGCCGGGCAGGGTGTTGCTGATAATGCCGATGTAATATTGGCTAGCTGCCCAGGAAACTATCTCTGCCATGCCCGGGGTGGCTTCGACAGCCGCCAGATAATACTTGTTCCAATCCACCATAACACTGAGCCGCTCGGCTAGAGCGGTATTGAGCTCGTCGATACTTTGGTCGCCCCGGCAAACCCCGGCATCGTACTGCCAATAGATGGATTCCACTACATCAAGGGTGGAGCCGCTATCATTAGCCAAAGCCGCGGCCGCCTTAGTGACGGCTGCCCGGACCAAGCAGCCATTGAGGTCAAAATAGACGAAACGGACACCGCTTCTGGATACACTTTTAACAGAGGTAGAGCCAGATGCTTCGCCGCTGCCGACTAGTTCATCGAGAGTAATATTCAGAGCGCTCGCAATGCTCTGAATAGTGAAAATTGACGGCGCTTTGATGGCACCCCGCTCGATTTTGGCCAGCGTGGAGTAGCTGAGATTGGCTTTACTGCATAAATCTTGCTGCGTAAAACCAGCAGCGCGGCGCGCAGCTTGCAAGCGTTTGCCCAGTCCCTTCTCGTCCATCTAGCCCCGCTCCGCTCCGCAGAGAATTTCGCTCCACCCACTCATAGCCATATAGTACCAGCCAGAGAGTTAAAAGGGAAGGGATGTGGTAATAAACGGCTACTAGAAGTGCAGAATAAACTTGAGGAGGGTAAAAATAAACAGCGCAGCGGCCAAGCCAGCAATCAGACCGGCTACTAGATTGCCCCTGGCATTAGCATCACCGGTGCGCCCATTGAGCTTAAAAAACAGCCAGCCGCCGACTCCGACTCCGAAAATAAGGGCGACAAACGCGTCAGACATAAGCTTATTGTACCTTAAAAGGCGAGCTTTTGAGCAATTTCTGCCAGGGCCGCATGGTTTGGCTCTACAGATCTGTCCGGTACGGTCCGAAACTCAGGGTCATCATCAAACGGAAAGACTTTTACGTGCGCATGATCCTCGACATCTAAACCCTCGACAATGACCCCAACGCGCCGTTTATCAGGGAAGACATCGCGGATCCGCCGGCCCACCTTTTGTACGGTCGTCATGAGCGCTGCGTAATCTTCAGGCGACAAATCCCAGACAAATCCAATTTGCACTTTGGGCACCACTAATACCTGCCCAGTTTGGATCGGGTGAATGTCCATAAATACGAAGGTTTTGTCATCCTCATACACTTTGTGACAGGGGATCTCACCCTTAATGATCTTGGTGAAAATTGAGTCTGGCATAGCTTTATTGTACTACGCTGCCTTTTATCCGTTATCTCTTATAGCTTGCAAGGCTTATGCTGCCAAGAGAGCGAGTCCTATCAGCAACCTTACCTAGTGAATGACTAGTCAAATAGCCGCAAAATTGCCGAGATTAAAATCACTAGAAAGCCTAGAAACCAGGTAAGCATCTGGAGATACAAATAGAGGCCGGTGCTTACTATTGAGCCCTGTTTGTCTGACCCTGAGGCCTTATAGATTCTCTCATTTTCTTGCCACATGTCCGCAAGGTCATCTTCGCTATATGCTCGTTTAGTAAAAATAAGAATAGCTTGCCCCTCTAGCTCGGCATGTTTAGCATAAAAAAGCCTGTCCAAGATGGAACTTATGAGGCCAAAGGCTATTGATATAAGGAGGAGTATCCAGCCTATGAGCAGAAAAACTTTTTCAATAGTCCTTAGATGATGCTGGTTGAACAGTGGAGAGGAAAAAGTAAAAACAAAGACGGCCAGCGTCCATAAACTGGCACGAATATTATTCTCCGTGGTAATGATGTTTTTAGTATTAAAGATCGCCTGATCCTTATGGTGGTCCCGCTCATCACGTCGTATTTCATCAGGGGTCATTGCATTCTTCTTTAACTTCTTAGATTTTTAGCTGGCGGAGAGGGAGGGATGGCGGCCTACAGCCTTTTCCGCTGCGGCGTGCTCCCCGGCTTCCTTGCAGGAGGCCGGGTGCGCGCGTCCTCGCTCCACCGAACCCTACGTTCGCTACGCTCACTTATACCGGGTTCGGATCCTCCACTTTCTATCAGCTAAGAGTAGCCCACTATCGCGGACTACTCTTAGCTGGCGGAGAGGGAGGGATTCGAACCCTCGGTACGGTTGCCCGCACACCGCTTTTCGAGAGCGGCACCTTCAACCACTCGGTCACCTCTCCATGAGTGCAGCCAATAACGCGAACTGATAAAAATTATATCAGCTCGCTACTCGGGTCAAGTTACAAACTTGACTCCGATCAACCACTCTTGCACCTCTCCGTGCGAGTATTGTAACAGATGGGTTGGCTAGCGTTCGAGGAAGAAAAGAGTTGCGGCCATGAAAATGAGGCCGACATCGCGAAAGGTGATAATGAGCGAATGCAAATTGAAGAGAACTAGTCCTGTCATTGAGATGGCTGCTAAGACGGCAGCGTACCGGGCGTATCTTCCGCTGAGTAAAATAGCCGCTAGTACCAGCTGAAAGATAGCGAATAGCTTGAGAAAGAGCTCGGCCGAGAGGAAATGCATAACTATATGGGGTACAAAGCCTAACCAAGCTGCCGGTTCTCGGAGAGCGGAAATTGCTGCATACGTTAGCACAAACGCTAACCCAATCCGCAGCAACAGGGAAGGCACTTGATCCTGACTAAACCGCTTGCGCATAATCTTTAGTCTACCACCGGAGCCGCCATTTAGGCGACAGACTAGTATTGTGCCCACTATTGTGCTAAAATTACCCCTGTTGCACTCTTCATTTTATGGTAAAGCGAAGCTTATTTACCGGAAGAGCAGCCGGAGTTCTTCAGAACCCCGCGCGTTGAGAAACCATCAGCCCGAGGGTCCCTAATGGCTTTTGCCATTGGGGCGGCGCAGATGGTGTCTCAATAAGCACCCGTAGCTCAGCTGGATAGAGCGTCGGCTTGCGGAGCCGAAGGTCGTAGGTTCGAATCCTGTCGGGTGTACCAAGTGAGATTTAATTAGTAGACGTCAGAACCAGTGTCTATTTTTGTTATTATAAATAACATGTCAGGACTTACAGATTTACAGCAGATTTTACAATCGCTAAAAGTCATTTGCGACGATATTCAGTATGGCTTTGCCAGTATCGCAGACGAATCAAAGATTGAGCGAGATAAAGTACTGGCAACTTTTCATGAAAATGGAAAACTTGCCACAATTGCCTCCAAAGAGTATCTGGATTCACTAGGAATTAAAAACGAAGGCCCATATGCAAAGCTAACGATTGATGTTCATACCTCACTAGAACTCGTTGGCCTTACCGCAGTTATGGCGACAAAGCTGGCAGAGCATGGAATATCGGCTAATGTTGTAGCAGCTTTTTATCATGACCATGTTTTCGTCCAGTATGAACTACGTGATAAAGCTATCAAATTATTAGAAAGTTTGAAGGACAAATAGCGTTCTAACTTCGTTAATAATGCTGTACCAAGATTGAATTAGAGCATCGAAAGAGGCTTTTTTCTGTGCCGGCAAATTAAGGCGTGAGCTAGTTCAGCTTGATGTTTGACGGTTCAGACTTTCTTTATGGGTAGAAAGTGACATTCTCTGTTATGTGTTTTTTAAGGCAGCCAGGAGGTTCTTGGGGTCATCTATTTCAGGGATAAGGCTGTGCGCCTCGCCAAGCCCGTAGGTTTCTGCTAATTCGTAGGTCAATCGCAGGGCTGAGTAATCCTCTAGGGCAATGCCTACGGAATCGAAAAGGGTGATTTCCTCGTCGCTGCTTCTGCCTTCTTTGGCGCCTGTCACTAACTCATATAATTCCGCATAGACTTTCTCTCCGGCCTCTTCTCTGGTGAACCGTTGAATTTCGCCCTCTATAAATGACTGGTCAAAATACTCAACGACTAGGCGGCAGCGGGGAAGCAGTGTTAATTCGAGTTCGGTCTTCCCCGGGCAGTCGCCTCCAAGCGCATTTATATGTACTCCGGCTTCGATCCAATCGTTTTTAATGACATCCACGTGCTGCTTGCAGGCGGTGCAGACCGTTATGATGTCCGCTCCTTTGACCGCTTCTTCGGCAGTTTTACAGCACACTAGCTTAAAAGAACAGCCCTCCATATTGCGCTCAAACTTACCCATGGCTTTCGTGTCGATATCAAAGTACCGAACCTCTTTGATGTCACGCACCAAAGCCGTGGCCTTTATCTGAAATTCACTTTGCGCACCGGTCCCGATGATCGCTATTACCGAAGCATTTTTTCGGGCCATTAGATCTGTTGCTAAGGCCGATGTGGCAGCAGTTCGAAAAGCCGTCAGTAGTGTCATCTCACTAAATAGCAATGGGTAGCCGGTGTCAATCCGTGACAGCTGGCCTGTAGCCACTATCGTTTGCTTGCCTATGTCAGGGTTTTTGGGGTGGCAGTTTACGTATTTGAAAGAGTAATATTCATTGTCACATATGGGCATCAGCTCTAAGACACCCCCAGGAACATGCATGGCGGGGCGAGGCATTTTATTGAATTCTTGCCAGCGGCCATAATCCCGCCTCACTGCCGCCATTAGATCACGTAAGTAATTATCAAAGCCGTGCTGTTTTATGATTTCTGTTAGCGCCTCAACCGATATGATTTTCATATCCTTAACTTACTAGAAGTACCAGTGATACACAACAATAGATTAACCCCAACTTTAAGGACCTAGCTGTTAACTGCGGGGCGGGCGGGATTTGATGCCAGCTAAGAGGTTGCTGTGCACGAGTGACCATACGACGGCATTGGCTAAGAAAACTGCGATGACAAAAAGGGTGACGCGCAGGATTAAACGGCCGCTCCGCTGGTCTATCAGGCTGGCAATGGCCGCGACTATAAAACTTAAAACTGCTAGCGCTACATATACGTGCTGCAGTTTTTGGCGTTCGTTATAAGCGGCATTCCATTTGCGCAGGTAATTGCTGTCCATGACTACTCCAGTTATTAAGGCATATTATATATTAAAATTAATCTAATTGCAAGAGGAGAGATTTAACTTTTAAGGCTTGATACTCCTGATAAGATCGGCCTTTGGCGCTGAAGCCACTCTGGCTGGAGGAGGGATAGAAATCCATACAAGATAGGAGGCTTCTGTCTGGGTCCTCGCCTTCGCGAGGATGACAGGGGAGTTTTGAGGGCCAAGTGCTGAAGTGAAATAATTTACAGCTTATGCTTAGGCTCCCAGGTAATAATAGGGTGTACTCAAATAAGTAAAGGGGACAATAAAATGTCAGACGATACGGCACAACAACTAATGGAAATGTATGATAAGTGGGACAGCAAGGAACGCCGCCGCAATTTTATCGCCCGCATGGAACACAAGCTGCACAATAAAGAGCAGCACCGCGACCGATCATCTCGTTGGTAGGAATATCATAAGCAAATATAAAGAGCTCCGATCCGGAGCTCTTTTTTATTGGCAAACTTTATTGCTGCGGTTACAGATGGATACGTTTTAGGAATTTGTCGATCATGTCATGTTCACGCTGTTCGAAAGGCACATGTGCATTGAGCAGCTCCATAATGGCTTTTTCGTCGTTGGGATCGAAGTAAATAGTTATCATGGGGCCGAGGCGCCGTAACGGTATAAATGAAATACTGGAAAAGGCACCCTCTTGCATCAATGAAAAAGAGCGGAACTCGTTATAGCTATAGAATCTTTCACCGACACCGACACCTTGCTCATTAAGCATGTATCGTAGCTGCTGGGGCTTGCGAGTAGCGTAGAAAGCTAGCGATAGAGCAACTACAATCACCGCACCGGTGGAAATTTTATCCCTGGTAAGCAGATAGATTATGGCCGCCAGCAATGCAGCGCTTAGGGCCAAGCCACCATACCAACCTGCAGGCTTGTCGTGAGCAATGAATTCGGAAGCTGTCCAAACAATAGTGCTATCGCTTTTTTTGGGCTCACCGGGAGCAGGGGAAACAAATTCAGTAGCGTTGGGGCTAGCTGCGGTTGATCGTGTTAGTTCAGGGGTCTCTGCCACCGGCTGTTCTGGCATAGGTGCTTGAGCAGTGGCTTCTGCACGAGGTGCTGACGTGTCAGGAGCAGCCGAGGCGCTTGCTTGTTCTGACGCCGAGGCAGCCGGCGTAATAGTTTCACCCGGTTTGAAAACTTGCGGTTCAGAAGCCTGAGGATCGGCCGGTTGCTGTCCATCCATAAGCGCTATTGTACCGTGTTGGGCTTAAAAGCTAAAGGTAGATCTGGGTTAGGCGTGCCTTAAATTTAAGATACAAGTATCTGCTTCCAATAAGAGGATACGAGAGAGGGATTATAGCTTCGCGCCAGCTTGCCTTTTATTTTCATAGGAAGGGCAAGTTGGGCTCGGCATAGGTTTTGCTGATCGCAAAACATCGAACGTTCGCATAATCCATCTCCTTCCAGCCAAAATAAACAGCCTACTTGACTGTAGGCTGTTTATTTTGGCGGAGAGAGAGGGATTCGAACCCTCGCGGGAGCTCACGCCCCCCTAATGATTTAGCAAACCATCCCCTTCAGCCACTTGGGTACCTCTCCACACAATTGAGACACCCATGCGCCGCCCCATTAGGGAATCCAATGGGGCCCTCGGGCTTGGGTTTCTCAACGGCCGGCAAAATGATACATTTTGTCGGGTTGCTCTTCCTTAGCTGCAGTTAAAGTAAAGCCTTATTCTAGGATGGCTCGGGGTATTGTACTATATTTTATCTCTGTTGACGAGCATTAGCTCAGTGCGGAGCGACATAGTATTTGGTGCCATCTCTCTTTGTTGTTCTTTAAAGTTGTGGCGGAAGGGGTGGGATTCGAACCCACGGTACCATTGCTGGCACGCTGGTTTTCAAGACCAGTTCCATCGACCGCTCGGACACCCTTCCAATAGTCGTAACAGAGGTGATTATAGCAGGAAGTAAGGTTTTTTCCTAGAAACTCAGGCTTGGGCGAAAACTAGGGCGCTAACGCGCTTAGCACCGGCTTGTTTTAGGACTTTAGCGGTTGCCTCCAGTGTGGCACCGGTGGTTAAGACATCATCTACTAATAGTACATGGGCGCCGGCAATACGCTGCGGAGCAATGCAGCGATAAGCAGTTTGCAGTTGCGTAATACGCTGCTGACGGCTGGCACCAACCTGATGTTGCTGACCGCTCCGACGCAAATAAGTGCCATATGAAAGGTGATATTGCCGGGCAACGGCTTTGGCCAGCAAATAAGCCTGATCGTAGCCGCGCCGCCGGCGTCTCGAGGTAGCGGTAGGTATTGGCACCAGGACAATGGGCTCATTTGAGGGCAGCCTCATGAGTGCGGCCATTTCTTGGGCAGCCAGTTGAGCCCCAGAGAATTTAAGCCGCCATACTAGCTCTTTGGCGAGCCCGCTGTAATTAGTAGCCGCACGGACAGCATAGAGGTTACTTTTGCTGCGGCAACTAGCGCAGGTTTTGTTGCCGACACTTAAGCGCCGGCAACGGTAACAGCGCTCAGGCAGTCTGCTTAGGCTGGCCGCACAATTTAGGCACAACAGCCGGCCTTCAGCGGCGCATCCTAGGCATTCATATGGGGCAAGCTTGGCTAATAACGTCTGTAGAAGCATAATTGTTGTGTTTAATGTGTTGTAAATAACGGATATGCTTGTTGCACTTCCTTTATCTACTAAGCTATACTGCCATTAACATAAAAACGCAAATACTATTTGTTCTATCGTTTAATCAATTTGGAGGGTAATAACTATGGCGCGACGCAATCGCGACGATGACTTGCTTCTGGAAGAAGACGAGTTAACAGCGGCCTTTTTAGGCGATGACGACCTGAATGCGCCCGCTCCGGCGCAAGACAATAGTGCTCAGCCAGCTGTGCCGGCTAACGACGAATGGGATGAAGATGAAGCGGTTCCCGGCCAATTGGCAGTGGACGTCTATGAGACTAAAGAACGTTTAGTAGTCAAGGCCCGTACCGCTGGCGTTAATAAAAATGACTTAGACGTCAGTATCTCGGACAACCAGCTGACCGTTCACGGTACTTTGAGCGCCGGCAACGAAGATGGAGTAGAGAATTACTTCCTGCAGGAGTGCTACTGGGGTGAGTTTAGCCGCACAATTGCTTTGCCAGTACCTGTTAAGGAAGATGACATCGAGGCCGTGCTGAAGGACGGCGTGCTGACTATCAGCTTTGGTAAGGTCAAGCAAGACACCGTGAAGAAAATCCAAGTTTTGTAGCTTAGAGCACAAACTACTTATAAAATAGCTCCGGCATACGTCGGAGCTATTTTATTGGGCTGAACTATAAAAAATACTCCTCACATAGAGGAGTATTTGTAAAGTCAGATAACTTCTTAGGCGCCAGAGCTAGCGTTGGCTACCTTGTTGAGCACGAAGTGGACGATAACCTGAGCCAAGGCCACAATAACCAGACCAACTAGGGCAAAGATAATAGTATTCTTGGCGCCAGAAATGTTCCCGGAATCACCACCGGAGGTAATGTACTTAACACCACCAACAATGATCATGATAACCGCGATAAAGCCGACGATAACTGAGAAGATGTTGACGACAAGCCGTAAAATACTGTCTATATTAGTGTTATCGGTTGAGCCAGCACTGGTAGCATCACAGTTAGTAGCCAAAGTAAGATTGCTACCACAAGTGACATCACCGGCAATATCAGCTGATACAGCTACAGGAATCATCATAGGAGTAGCAAGGATGCTGAATACCCCAAGAGTCAAACAAATTTCTTTAAGTTTTTTTAACATGTAGGAATACCTTTCGTTATCTTTTATTTACTTATACCATAACAGCGGTACGTTATTCAAGGGACGCTACGCCTTTTATTACTGCTTACACCTTTTATCAGTGGCAAGAATAGTCGAGTCGGTGGGGCAGGGAGCCTCTGCTTTACACCTCGCATCGGTGCTCGAAAGTGTGATATTAGTAGAGCACGATGCCGCCCCACTACTTTTAAACAACACGAAATGGACAAGCACTTGGGCGAAAGCGGCAACTAATATACCCACCAAGGCGTAAACAATTGTGCTACGGGCGCTAGCAGTCTTAGCGCTGTCGCCACCAGAAGTAATAAATTTAAAGCCACCGACGATTACCATAATGACGGCTACAATTCCTACCACCAGCGAAAGAATACTAATAATTGTTTTTATGAGGTTACTGAGGGCAGATTCGCTGCCGGTAGGGCAAGTAGTGGTATCATTGCCGCTAATAGATTGTAGCCCACTGCAGGCATCGCCCTTAAAGTCGGTACCAGCGGCTAGAGCCGGTACGCTAATCATGCCCGCAGTTAGTACTATTGAAAGGCTCAGCACAAAGTATTTGATCTTTTTACTCAACATCTTCTTATCCTATATCCTACTTAATACAAATGCCACTATGGTTTCTGCCAGGGCAGCGATAATCAGGCCGACCAGCGCATAGATGACTGTGCTGCGCGCGCTAGCCGCTCCTTGGGGATCACCGCCAGAGGTAGCCATCCGGATACCTCCAACGATAAGCATAATAACCGCCGAGAAACCGATGACAAACGACATGATAGAGACGGTGATGCGAAGGGCTTTGATGACCGGGCTTTGCCCGTGGGTTTGGTTTTGCTCAGCGTTAGATTTGCAGATATCAGTATTTTGAAAGTTAGGCTGGCTACAGACTGGCAAGATATTAATTGCGGCGGCTCCTGAAGTGGTGAGAGCGGTGGTCATCGGCACGAGCATTAGCAGAGTTGCGAGTAAGACTTTTGCTTTGCGCATTGCTTAGAGCCTCCCCAGCACGACACTGACAATTATTTCCGCGCTAATGGCCACCACTAAGCCTACCAACGCATAGATGATAATCTCTCGCTGTCTGGCAACCTTGCTGGCATCACCTTGAGCAATGACAATATTGAAGGCAGCAATAACAATGACTAACACCACCACGGCCGCAAAGCTGGCGAAAACAATCTGTAGTAAGTGCTGCAGATTGGCGCTGGAGGCAGCCGGCTGGGGCAGGCCGGTGACACATTCACTGCCACCATCGGGGCAAATCTTATTATTGGCGGCAAATTGGGTGATGGCGCTAGCTAACTGGATCATGTGATACTCCCGGCTAAGAAGTTTATAGTGGCGGTAGCCAGCACAGCAATGGTCAGACCGACCAGGGCATAGATAATTGTCTTACGTGCTTGTTCAACATTAGCTGGCTCGGCTTGGCCGGTGATGTATTTGAAGCCCGCGAAGATAATGAAACCGATCGCCACGAACGTTGCTATACGCAGCATAATTTCAATAATGGCGGCCACGATCAGCCATATATCGTTAATACTACTAATTTGTGGCGTGCATAAGCCATTGGCGTCGGGGATGCTATTGAGGTAGTGATACCAGGTAGGAAAAAACAGAAAATTGCCGCCCCCGCAGGATGCTCCAAAATGAATTAGTAACCAGTCCATACCTAAAAGACTACCCCAGGTATGACATAGTTCAAAATTGCGTAGGCAAACAGAAAGATCAATAGGGCGATGACATTGCTCATTATGCGGTTAAGTGCAGATGCGGTGGCCTGCGGATCACCGCGTGACGAGGCGTACTGAATACCGGCTACTACCATTGAACCGATGAGGACTAAGCCTACTCCGGTGGTTAAGAAGCGTATGATTGCAAACATTACATCTGCCAGGGCAGTGCCGGCGTGGCGACAACCAAAGTCAATACTAGTGTAAACTTTACTGTCACCGCTACCACAATAATACCGGGAATCAGTACAATCTACCCTTAGGGGCTGTACTGATGAGTTAGATTTAGTACTGGGCGTTGACGATGTTTGATTACTACAGGCCGCGCCTACTTGCTGGGGCACAAAAGCTAACGCCGTCGCACTCAACATTACTACACCGGCGATTATATGAAAAAGCTTGATTCGTATTTTCATCTTTGTTTATATTTCCTTGATCGAATGGCTTCATTATGGAATAAGCTGCTTTAAAAAACAAGGCTTAAAATGCCGCCTAACTAAGCAATAGTAATGGTTGCAGCTGTAATCATTTGCAAAATCTGGTGATAAACAGTAGACAACCATATATACTGGTTATGTATATGCATAAAAATATCAAGCTGCTGCTTATTGGCGGAGCGGCGTTAGTTGTCTTATTAATTGGCTTATCAATCCTGCGCCACTATGATCGTTTAAATGCCCCGGTAAAGCTGAGCAACCGATTGACATCCGAAATCTTAGCCGGAGACAGCCAGGGTAGTTATAATCTTCTGGCCAGCGATGCTAAGAAGAATGTATCGGCTGACGACTGGGCCGCCTTGGTCACCAAGCTTAGTGACTTTTTTAAAGGCCAGCCGCCGGTGCTGCAGAGTAAACAAACCTTAAGCTCGATTGCTATTGTCAAATATACTATAAAGGGTAGTGACGGCGCTTACATTATGACTGTAACGCTGGAACCGGACGGCCATAATTGGCAAGTTCAGTCATTTACCAGTAAATTGCAACAATCATAAAGACAGACGGGGCTTTCAATATCTTGCCAAACCTGAGACAATAGTTTTTGAGACCAAGTCGATTTCCAAGGAACATTTGTGAAACTAAAAAACAAAATTTTACGCTGGGGACTGCTGAGCCTGGCCCTAATTTCAGCGCTAAGCGCTTTGACATCTATCTATACAGTGAGCCATCCGCGTTCAGCCTCAGCTGCCGATGCGTATGCCCCTATTGGGCTGCAGGCTGATTCAAAGAAAGCTTGTGCGGCTTACATCCATGCGCCGGGTTACATTCCGACTGCTTATCAAACCATTGATAAATCTGCCGCGGGTGGGCTTAATTTTAATGATAAGCAGTATGGTGGGCCTTGGCTGACTGATGCTTTTCGTAACCTAAGTGGCCTCCCTCTCTCTGCTGAAGCCAAAAGAACTTTAGCTCTTACTGACGCCGCATATATTACTTTTCAGGGCAACAACAGTCGCTATGACTCTGCCTGCTCAGAAGATATGTTTCTTGTTCAATCAGCCGACGACCACACTAAATTTTATGGGCTCTGGTTCAATCCTGTAGGAGGCAGTATTTACCAAGAACAAGCTGCTACAGTTGATCCCAAAAGCGGCACCTTGCAGTTTAACTTAGTTTATTCGAACTTTAACAAGAGCTTTACGATCCAACTTAACGATATGAACACATTGCCCCCAGGATTATTCCCGACCGGGGGAGGCACAGGGGGCGTGTCAGATGGTAGCTGCGTAACGACGGTTGGCGACGATGCTGGCCTTAAAAATTGTATAGACAATGCCGGCACATTCTTTATGTTCAAAAATGCCGCTACCATTACCTTTGGTAAAGACACCTATACGGCTACCAATTGGGGTAATAGCGGATCGGATAACTATAAAAATACGCATATCGAATATATGCTGTCAAACAGTGGTTACACCGGACGTGTATCTTCTGGCAGTACACCGGAAATTGATTTAGACACTAAAGTTTACGACATCAACATAGACGACTTAAACGGCAGTGATATTGATAAATTCTTCACTAATCTCAGCAAGGCGGCGGTTGGTGGTCATGTGCAGATGGACTTCAAGAACTTTAACCAATCTGGTCAGGCCACTGAGTACAAAAATGTGAGTGTTAATTCGGCAAACATTGATATTTTTGCCGGATATTACCCGAGTACTAAAAGTGTCGTAACCTATTTTACGGGGGGTGGCGACAATGAGAAGCACTTCATAATGACTTATGCTCAGTCTCCGACTTCAGATTTTGTGCTAAGTGATGGTGTGGCAATTGACGGCTGTACGGCCGCCAAGCCATCGATTACTTTACAGGTCTCCGACTTTTCAAAGCTACAAGCAGGTAGCATGGTAGCAGGCGTCTGGCATATGCAGGACAGCACATGTTCACCCCATAATGGTACGATACGAACTTTGATACAAGGTGCAAATGACACACCTCCACAACCCCAAGGTGCAGCTCAGCAAAAGCACGACCTTAACCCTACCTGCGACACCGATGGTGATCCACTTACTTGGATTTTGTGTCCGGTGTTTAATTCGCTAGCCGATCTGGCGGATTGGATGATGCAAAATGTGATGGTACCAATGCTAAGAACTGCGCCCATCAGTACAAACCCAAGCGATCCATTATTTAAGGTGTGGTCTAATTTCCGCATTTACGGCAACATCATCCTGGTTTTCGCGCTATTGTTCAATATATACGCCGAGATAATAGGTGGAGGGCAGGGACGGCTAAAACAGACCTACGGCGCTAAAGTAGGAATACCAAGTGTCTGTGCGGCGGCGCTCTTTGTCAATCTTTCCGCATATGGAGTGGCCGGTATATATGATCTGGCAAATATAGCCGGCAATTCACTCGGTACAATCATGACCCAGCCGATTGCCAATGCCGGGGCCTATCACTTTACGCCGGGCGGTATTTCCTCCATGCTCGTCGTGGGGGGCGCTGCCACCGCCGGGACTGCCGTAGCTTTGCTGGGCTATGTAAAAGGAGCGGTGTTTGCGAAAGCCGCCATGCCGATTTTATTGTTCGTGATTATGCCTTTGATATTAGGGCTTATTACGGCATTCGCCGCCGTAGTTATTCGGAAAGGACTAATGATCGGTTCGTTTATAGTAAGCCCCATACCGGCTGGCCTGTATGGCTTTGCTCCCTTCAGACCATATGCCCGTAAATTTTTTATGTGGGTTATTAAGTTAGCCGGAGCTTACCCGATATATATATTCATCTTCGTGATAGGTGATATCGTGACATACGTCGTTGTTAGGGCCGACCCTAACAATCCGCTATCTTACCTGGTAGCAGTTGTTATCCAGGGGCTTTTATTGATGCTCTTTGTGGTCGTTCCGTATGCACTTGATGAAGCAACCAAGAAAATCTATGACGTGGTTACCAGTACCCACAAGCGGGCTCAAGAAGGCATCAAGGGTAATCCAAACGATCCAATGAGTGCGCGCAATAGAGCGAAGCGTGGTCTGGGCGAGGCGCTTACAGCCGGACAGATGCGGGTAGTGCAAGCAGGCCGGAAAGATGCGAATGGCAACCTTGTTACCGGCTGGCGGGCTGCCAGAAGCAGGTTTGCCGGTGCGTTCGGCAGTGTGGATAGCAAATTCGCAGCTTATAATGAACAGGCACAGCGGCGGCGTGATCAGCTTACTAACTTTGGTGATGATACCGTGGTCTTCGCTGGCGCCGGTTATATGCTAAGGCCTGGCGAAGCCAACTATGATGGAACTATCAATAATTCTGGCCAAACAAAGTATTACAATGGAAAAGGGCAGGAGATTAATCGAACTACCTACCAGCAAGGCAAGGCAAGGTTCGGATCTTCTCAACACGAAATTACTCAATCCATGGGTTACACCATTTATAAAGCAAACACCGATGACCAAGTAAGCGCCTTCCAGTTTGCCTTTGAGAAAAATGCCGAGGCCGGTGGCTGGACACAGCAGCAGGCACAGGGCAACTGGTTAGGAGCCACCTATCCTTATAAAGGCCAATTTGCCTCAGTACGTTATAGCGAGCCCGTAAGGAATGCCGATGGCAGCTTCAGCCACAAAGACTTGGGGACCAATGATAAAGCGTACTACGAGATGCTTAAAGACCTTCACCGTACCCGCCAGGCTTTCCGGCTTAACGAAATGCGTGACAAGGACTGGCAAGTCCTGCAGCAGCGTCAGCACCAATTAGAAGCTAAAGTTGTTAACGGTACTGCCAGCGACGAGGAGGCTCAGGCCCTAGCTATGACTTATGAAGTTTTTGATGGCGCATCACAAGAACTGATGCGTAGCCGGGCAGCTGAAGCAGGTGAAGGCGGTGATACTGTTTCAGCAGCCGGTGCTACTCCTGCGGCCCAGCAAATCATTGAAAACTCTGTTCATGGCCGGGCCTTAAGACTTACTACTCATGACCTTCATACAAATGAAATGCGTTTCGACCAAATCATACCACCACCAGCGGGCAGCGCACCGGGTACACCATCTACCGCAAGACAAGTGCGGCGTGGCATCTTTACCACTGGTGATTCAGTAAAATAGAGTAGTTTATGGCAACATATAAAGTAATCCAAGACATCGAGGCAGAAGACCACATTTTGGGGCCGCTCAGCCTGCGACAATTCATTTTTGCCATCATTGCCGTCCTGTGCTTTTACTTCAGCTATTTGCTGATCTCCCGGCACCTCGGCTTTCTGGCGATCATTTTCATCCCACCAGGCTTGTTTACGGCGTTCTTCGCGTTTCCGTTCGGCAAGGACCAGCCGACAGAGGTGTGGGCGCTGGCCAAAATTCGCTTTTTGTTCAAGCCGCGGCGGCGGATTTGGGACCAGAGCGGGGTTAAGGACTTAGTTACCATCACCGTACCAAAAAAATTAGAAGAAATTCGGACTGACGGACTGAGCCAAACTGAGGTAAAGAGCCGGCTGACAGCTTTAGCCAGCACTATTGACAGTCGCGGCTGGGCGATTAAAAACGTTAACGTTAATCTGTATAGTCAACCGGGATTATTGCCGATGGGGACAGGCAGTGACCGGCTGATTGATGTCAGTAGCATACCACAGGAAGTACCGAGCTATGATGTGCAGGCGGCAGACGACATTATGGATCCCCTAAGCAATCCGATCGCCCAGCAATTCGACCAGATGATTACTGCCTCTAGCCAAGCTCATCGCCAACAGCTGATAACTATGCTGAATCAACCCCCTGCATCCGCTCAGCCACCTCAAGCCACGGCTACCAGTCCAGCCGACTACTGGTTTCTGAATCAACCAGTTAACCAACCGGCCTTGAGCCCAAATCAGGCGGTTTTTACCAAATCCCAAGTGGTTACCCCCGGAACAGATGATACTCAACAAGCGGTCATTCCGGCCGCCGAACCAACCGCCGCCGAAGAGGCCTTTGCCGAGCAGGTAAAGGCCCAGCGTGCCCAACCAGAAGCGGCTTATGCTCATATGAAAACCATTCAGCCACTTGATGCGCAACGTCCGGCCGTACCAGCAGCAGCTCCCAGCCAATCAATACCGTCGCCGGTGGATCCTGACCTTATGCAGCTCGCCGCCAACAATGACCTGAACGTCGCTACCATCGCCCGGCAAGCAAATAAGTCCGAGCATCCCGACGATGATAACGAAGTGGTAATTGCGCTGCACTAACCACTGGATAAGGATAAGCGATATCAGCTCTGTCTCAAACGCCGATAATGGAGTAAAATAGATAGTAGTAACAGGCTTACTAATTCCAGCCTGCCCGGTTTCGGGGTGGGATAATAGTTAACAGTGAATCCGCAAATACCAAATCAGCCTAATCCGTACGGCCAGCCGGCCGCGCCGCCATATCCGGCAGGCGCCATGCCATCGCAGCCACAGTTGCCACCGCCGGCTCCAGCCGGTCCGGTGTATGCCAACCCGCAACCGGCCGCTGTACCTACTCAGGCCTTCCAGCCTGGGGCTACAGCGCCCGCATATGCATCACCGGCCGCCACTCCTTCTATGTCTGCCCCAACTACTCCTCAGCCAGGAGCCGCAGCGGCAACCCAGCCACCAAAAACCAACAGCAATAGTACCCAAAACACACTGCAAATTGCCGAAATCCGCGACGGAATCGTTATCATGAATGACGGTTCGTTCCGCTCGGTCATTATGGTGAAAAGTATCAATTTTGATCTGATGAGCCAGCAAGAGCAGGAAGCCGTCGAATACAGCTACCAAGGGTTCTTGAACTCGTTGTATTTCCCGGTGCAAATTTTTATTCGTTCGCAGCGGGTCGATTTGCAGCCCTATATTGAAAAGCTCGATAAAATCCGCACCGAACATGACAATATGCTGTTGGCCCTCCTCATGGAGGATTATATCGCCTATATCGATAGTCTCAGCCAACAGACAAATATTATGGACAAGCACTTCTATGTAGTAGTACCGTTCTTTCCGGTGGCCGATGTCCAGAAAGCATTGACGCAAAGCAAAAACTTCTTGAGCGGCCTAGTCGGGCTGTTCAACAGCAAAGATCAACACGTCACCATCAATGAAGCCGATCTGGAAGCCGCCAAAACTGAGCTGCGTAACCGCGTTCAATCAGTCTTATCAGGACTAATGCAGTGTGGCGTGCAGGGCTTGCCACTGGACACGCAGGAACTAATCGAACTGTACTACGACACTTATAATCCGGATACCGCCACCCGCCAGCAGCTGAAGAATTTTAATGATCTGACCGCCGATGTCGTCACCAAGGGGCAGGGCTCGGCACCTCAGGCACACTTACAAAGGGAATTACAATAATGGCCCTGGGCAAGAAAAAACAACCGCTGGACCCCGTAGCTATCGCCCAAGCGCAGCGCGACCGCGAACAGCAAGAAGTCAGCACCGCCTTCCAGAAAGGTATTACAGCGCTGCGTGACTTCATCGCACCGAGCTCCATTGAGTTTCAGAGCGCCTTTTTCCGCTTAGGCACTCGCTTTGCCCGTACTTACTACGTGTATGGTTATCCACGACAAATTTACACCGGCTGGCTGTCGGGTCTGGTTAACATCGACGAGGTCATGGATATGTCGATGTATATTTACCCGGTTGAGAGCCAGGTAGTGCTGGAAAACTTGCGTAAGAAGGTGACACAGCTGGAAGCCGGTATTCAAATCGACAGCGAAAAAGGCCGCGTCCGCGACCCAGGCAAACAGGCCGCCATCATGGATGCCGAGGAAATGCGTGATAAATTGCAGGTGGGTGAAGAACGCTTCTTCCGCTTCGGCCTATACTTCACCCTGTATGCGTCGTCGCAGGACGAGTTGGAGTTCGTATCGCATAAGGTTGAGTCGATGCTGGGTCAGCAATTAGTTTACAGCAAGCCGGCGTCATCGCAGCAAGAGCAGGGGCTGAACAGCACGGTGCCGCAATTGACCGATCAGCTGCAAATTCGCCGCAACTTCAGTACCGGTGCGCTCAGCACTAGTTTCCCATTCACCAGTGCTGATTTGACCCAAGACAACGGTATTTTGTACGGCATCAACATGCACAATTCCGGGTTAGTTATCTTTGACCGCTTCAGCCTGGAAAACGGCAATGCCGTGGTCTTTGCCAAGTCCGGTGCCGGTAAGTCGTTTACAGTCAAGCTGGAAGCACTGCGGAGTATGATGTTCGGTACCGAAGTGTTCATCATCGACCCAGAGAACGAATACCAGCGGATGTGTGATGCCGTGGCTGGAGCGTATGTGCGCTTGAGCTTGAACTCTGCCACCCGCATCAATCCGTTCGACTTGCCGCGCGTGGTTGACACCGAAGAAGCCGACAACGCTTTGCGCTCCAACCTCATTACGTTGCACGGGCTTTTACGATTGATGATGGGCGGCGCTCAGGCTCAAATGATGGGTGGCAGCACAGCACTGATGCCAGCACTGAGCCCGGTCGAAGAGTCCGATCTGGACGCGGCGCTGATTGAAACCTACGCCAAAGCCGGCATTACCAATGATCCGCTGACGCATACCGCTCAGCCGCCGACGATTATGGACCTGTATGACACACTACTGCATATGGGCGGTACCGGCCCGCAGCTGGCGCAGCGACTGCGGAAATACACTTCTGGGACCTTTGCCGGTATCTTTAGCACCCAGAGCAATATCGATATCAATAATCCGCTGGTGGTGTTTAACATTCGTGACCTTGAGGACGAATTGCGGCCGGTCGCCATGTATATTGTCCTAAACTACATCTGGAACAAAACTAAGACTGACCAAAAGCGGCGCATGCTGATCGTCGACGAGGCCTGGCAACTGATGAAATACGAAGATTCGGCCAACTTTATGTTCAGCCTGGCCAAGCGGGCTCGTAAATATAATCTGAGTATCACGACAATCACCCAAGACGTGGAAGACTTTATGGGTTCGCGCATGGGCCGGGCCATCGTCGCCAACGCCAGTATGCAATTCTTGCTGAAGCAGTCGCCGTCGGCGGTGGATGTGTTATCCGACGTCTTTAAACTCACCAGCGAGGAAAAGAAGCGCTTGAGCCAATTCCCGGTAGGCCAAGGATTATTTTTCGCCGGCCAGAACCACGTACATATCCAGGTAGTAGCCAGCCCTACCGAAGCCAGCTTGATCACTACTAACCCGCAGGAGGTTCGTCAAATGAATCAGGGCGGTGAAATGAACCAACCACAAGGAACTATTGACCTCAGTAATCGGCTGACACCTGGCGTATAATTAAGCGTAGCCCTTGACCTGAAGACAAAAGCATGGAAAAACCCAACTCTACTCAATTATTCAAAGATGACGAGGACGAAAAACGCACCGGTGTGCCGTCGGATGACGAATTACGCCACATTACCGGCATCAGCCCCACTGAGGAATCGGCCATGGAGCAAGAGGCGGCAGCTGCTGTTAGGAACGATACCGAAGAAGGTGATAGCGCGGCCGCTTCGGCCAAGGAGCTAGAAGCTGGTGAAAAGACCGCTTCCACTGCTGGAAGTACCAAGGTAGATGCACAGGCAGGCGGGCTGTATAGTGGCAATGAGCTTACAGCAGCGCGCGCCGTAGTTATTGGTTGGCGCTCCCGCAAGAAAGGGATCCTTGGCTTTGTGATCGGCCTGTTAACACTCGGGATGTTTATAGGTTTCGGTATTTCCAGCGGGCCCGCCCAAGCCATTCAGTTAAGCGAAATTCTGCAGCGCAGCTTTTCTAAGAATAATTCTGATTCCTCTACAGTAACCAATAGACTCTTCCGTTATGCGCGGGCTGCAAAAAATGGCGATATTAGCGAAACACGAGTGGGGATCTTAGGCAGTAAGGTCTTTGGTGATACCATTGCTCAGCTAAAGGAGATAGGCATCGATATCGTGCGCGGTCCTACTGGGGCACCTCTGGAAGTTAAAATCGATATCGCCAAACTAAAAACTTCTTACCCGCAACTGGATGGCATGAGTGATGAGGAAGCAAAAAGCTTTATTGCCGATAAGATAAGCGGTATCACTACGGAACAAATAACCGGTTCCGGCGGTAAGTTTTCCATCGATCAAAGCCATTTCAACCTGCGTACCGCCAGGCTCGCTACCAAGAGCACAGTTGGGCTATTGGACGACGGTAAAGTCGTTAATGGCATCAAGGCGGGAATTGTGGCTAAAGTTTTTAACTTGCCCAGCCTGTTACATCCCTGGGATAGAGCAGTTGCAAGCCAAGAAAATCAGCGCTTGAATGGCACGCAGCTTAAACAACAGCAACAGGCCGATGAAGAAGATGCTAAAACCAAGATGGCTGAAGAAGTAGGGAGCAGCGCTGATGCCGCTGTGGCAGACGTGGAAGAAAAATCCAGCGGCATACAAAGCGGTGTAGTGAAGGCTTTAACTTTCACCAGTGGCGCCTGTTTTGCCAGAGGAATCTCCGGAGACATTATTGCGATTGACCGCGCCCGTGTAGTGATACCGTCTGCAGTGATTGCCATGCGGTTCATTTCTCAGGGTCAGCAGGTAAAATCCAACCAAGATTTTACGCTAGGTCAGGTCGGCGCTGAAGTCCGGGGCTTTACAGACAATAGTGGTAAAACTATCTGGCAAGGCCAAGCATTACAGGCGCTGGCCGGGGGAAGGAACATTAGAAATCTGGCGGATATTTTGCCAGATCATAAGCAGGCATTTCTGAGCCATAATACCGCTGCCTCAATCGAGAAGTGGGCGAATGACAGCCTAGGTGGTGGTACTTCAGCCACCCTTTTATGTAGTGGACCCGGCCAACTTATACAGGGAGTTACTAGCATAGTGATTGCGGCAGTTGGAGAAATTGGTAGTGATGGCACGCTCACACCAGCCATTGTAGGAGCCTTTGCCGCCAAGACTAGTATTCAATTTGCCGGCACTGCTGTGTTTATGCATTTTTTGCAGCAATTTATTCTTAACAAAACTACCGCTAAGGCTCTAGCTAAGACTGCTTTTAGCGGGCCAGAAGGCGGCAATCTTGTGGCTATTGGTTCGCGTGAGCTTGGCAACATGATGGCCTTTATTTCTGGGGGGGTTAATCTAGGTAATACTACATCGGTTTTTATGCTCGGAGATGCGCAACATACTTTTGAATCTAAGAGCATGTTTGCCAAAATCTTTGACGAGAACGATCCGCAATCACTAGCAGGTCAGCTTGCACAATCCATGAGTCCAAATTTCGGCCAAAACCTTTCCTCGCTGTTTAGCAGCTTCACGCATCTCGGCAATATATTAGGTAGCGCTTTTTCCTCCCTGATACCGCAAGCGGCAGCTGACGACGGTTACGATTGGGGTTTTGGTCAGGCCGGCCTACCTCCTCAAGTACTGGACGACCCTGACTTGCAAGACCCTTACAGCACCGGCATTGCCAAGCTGCTGGACGACAACTGTGTAAACTCCGATGGTAGCGCCAGCTCCTCTTGCAGCTACATCAGTCGGGCCAAAAGCTGCTTCGGGGGAACCATCACGCACGACGGGGGTATCTGGGACTATATCCCAGGCACACCCCCGGATCCGAATAGCAATGACTACATTAACGCCAACTGTAACCCCTATGGTAGCAGTAAGACCGACGATGCCGACAAAAACTGGGCCAAGGTCATCATGTTCACGGCCAGTACCAATGACATGAAGGGGGCTGCCTGCCACCAGGGTGACCAGCAATCCTGCCAGGACCTTGGCGCTGCCGCCAGTGACAGTGGCACCGCTTCTGGCGCAAACTGTACTTCGAGTGATGCTTCAACCTGTAGCCAGCAATTGGCACAACAGGTACAAGATCTGGCCAAACAGGGTAAAATCCAGCTTCTCCATGGTAGCGATGCTGATATCAATGCGGCGGCGGCCGGCCAGGAGATCACTCCGGGTCCCATCGGTGGTGCCGGCGCCACCAGTCCGTGTTCAGCCCGCACGCCGCACATTTTAAGTCCGGAACTTCTACAGGTGATGATCGGTATTGCCCAAAAATACAGCTACGGCATCGGCTATATCGATTCGAACCACAACTGTGACACCGGACGCCATCCGCTGGGGATGGCTATGGACCTCGATACTGTCAGTGGGCAGGCGATTAATTACTCTGGCTCAAATGCACAACTTGATCATGATTTCGCAGTTTATGTTATGCAGGTACAAAAGTCCGTTGAGCCAAATGGCAGCTTTGTGAACGGGCAGCCGATTAACATGCCGGGGCAGGGGCAAAAACAATGCCAAAATCCGAGTATTACAGACTCTGGTCTGTTGTCAGGATTTAATTACTTTGATGATTCGTGCAATCACTTACACGTTGATGTTGGGATAACCTCTAGTAATGCGCAGGCATAACTTTAAAACCATCGGCACTCGGGTCGTTCTGGCACTCATAATCGGCTTATTAGCCGGTGGCCAGGCCAGCGCTTTGTCACAAAACCAGCTTGATGTTTTCGGCAGCGGTATTTACTATTTTGATCCTGATACCGGTGGTTGCGAGGTGACAGACGGCACTGCTGCCCAAAAAACTTTAGTAGGCAATGACAATATCGAAAAGGCCTTTAACTTTTTTGTCGGGCAAGGTTTGACGGCCGCAGCCACGTCCGGCTTAATTGGAAACCTGATGCAAGAATCCGGCGTTAATCCGCAAAGTGTGCAAGATCCCGCTAAAGGAGACGGCCATGGTATCGCCCAGTGGGGCGGCAGCAGATTTGCTAACCTACAAAAGGAAGGGTCTCAGCAGAGCCCGCCAGTTCCCTGGACTGATCTGATGTTACAGCTGAACTTCTTGTGGGAAGAATTGCCCGGTGAGCATGCGAACTCGCACCTGGATGAGCTTAAGCAGGTCGAGCCAAATGCTACGGCTCAGACGTCGGCACTGGACGCCTTAAAGATGGCGACTTCAGTCACGGTTGCGGCCCAGGCTTTTGAGTACACTTACGAACGGGCCGGAGACCCGGCCATGGAAAATCGCGTGAATAACGCGGCGGCGGTTTATGCCAAATATGGTAATGGCGCCGGTGGGTCGGATGCCATACAGGCCACCTGCACAACTGCCAGCGGCAATGGTGTGGTGCTCGGTAATATTACCGCAAGCGCTGTTGGTCTGGCCTGGCCGACCAACCAAGGTCACGATGTCCCTAATGGTGCTCCTGACAATGTGATTACCGCCTCGGCAACTTCAGCCTACCAGGCGGCCTGGGACGGTGCCAGTGATATGACCGACTGCGGTGCCTTTGTGGCCACGGTTATGATAAAAAGCGGTGCCGATCCTAACTATCCTAAGTCCGGCACTAGTATTCAGTATCAATACGTTCAGAGCTCCAGCAAATATACAACCTTTAAGCCCACCAGCTCCGCGTCGCTTAAGCCAGGTGATATCCTCATTGAGACTAATGGGATTGGGCACACTATGATTTACGTCGGACCGCAAACTGGAGGCTATGTAGTAGTCGACGCCTCTTGGCACACACATACTCCGATGCTTAACACAGCCGGCGACTTGCAATGGATGCTGCAGCAATCTTCGGTAATTGCCGCCCGCTATACCGGTAATGCAGACACGAGCGTATTATGAGATTTTCACCTAAGCTTTTACCATTTGCAGCCGCTTTACTTATCTTACTTTTTGGTCTCAGTATCTGGAAAATTTTAGCCAATAATCATACCGGCACGCTAACTCTCACTGTAGTACCCTCAGATTCGGTCATAGTGGTTGATGATAAAACCAAGGCCCACACAGGCACCATTCGCCTAGCTGCCGGCAAGCATAGTTTTAAAATTTCTCACGATAGTTTTCAGGATACAAACTTTACGGTAGACATCGCTCCCGGGCGGGCTCAAACCAAGCAGTTAACGCTCTCGCCCAACAGTGCCAGTAGTGGACAGGCCTGGGCTCAAGCCCATCCCGATCAGGCGACCCAAGCGGAGGGGATTGCCGGCGCTACCGCCAATAGCACCGGACAAACACTCACCAATAATAACCCCCTGATTGCCAGGCTGCCATATGTGGGCAGCGACTTTCGAATTGATTTTGGCGTCTCGCAGCAGCATCCAGATGATCCTAACGCAGTAGCTGTCTACATCACGCCCGACAGCGCAGATGGCAAGCAGTATGCACTAGACTGGATACGCGCTCAAGGCTTCGACCCGAACGCGTACGAAATCATTTATAATCAAACCTACGATGACTAACAAAAAGGTTATTATTTTATTCGGCGCGATCATTGTGTTCGGGTTTGCAGGTATCATCATTGCCAAGGTTTCCGGCCCCAAACCACAGCAGCCGTCTTCGGCAGCCGCTACCAATAACGCTCGACAGTCTTCCCAATCATCGATACAGGGGATTGATTCGGTGCTTAACTTCGGTGTTTCCAGCGACCAGGAGTCAGATCTACGATATTCTATCAACAAATATGTCACACAATTAAGCCCGAAACCTAAGTCTTTAGCCGTCAAAGGTATTACGGCTACACCATATGACTCCACGGATCCCAATGCTCGGACAGCAATTACGTTCGACCTATTAGCGGACAATGTGAAGTTGAAGGCGACTTTTCAATATTTCACACTCACCGGCGGCAATCTCATGCTCACCGACAACTCTGGCACTACAGTTTACAGCTCTGGGGACGTCGATTTATCTAATAGTCCGCCACAAAGCTAGCTCAAGCATCCTTCTGAATCGGAATAATAGTGCTGGAGCTGGCAAAATCTTTGAGCACAATGTCCGCATCGGTGGTAGTGATAAATGTTTGGTAGCTCGCCAGGTGTTCAGTCAGGGCCCGCCGGCGGGCACCATCCAGCTCACTGAACACATCATCGAGCAGCAGCAGTGGTTTGATGCCACGAGCCTCGTACAAAATACCCAACTCAATTGATTTGAGCGCCAGCACCAGCGTACGAACCTCGCCGCGCGAGGCAGTTTCTTCCGCCAGTCGGCCATCGAACAAGACTTCAAAGTCTTCGCGATGCGGGCCTGCGGCCGTGAAGCCACGGAAAACATCAACGGGCAGGTCATGTTCCAGTTTATGCAGCAGACTGGTTTCGTATGAATCCAGCGGGAGCTTGGGTTTGTAGTGCAGGCTCGTCTCGGTAGCAGTATGTGAAATGTCTTTGTAGGCAGAATTAATTTTCTCATTTAGAATCGTGCACAGTTCAGCGCGCCGCCTGGCAATCACCGCGCCGAGCTCGCTCAAACGCAAGTTCCAGGGAAATAATTCTTCATTTGTCGGCCGATGGGATCGCTTAAGCAACGCATTGCGCTGCGCCAGCGTCCGTCGGTACTGCTTTAACAGCGTGGCGTAGCCGCCATGCGTTTGCTCCAGCAGATCATCCAAATAAGTTCGCCGTTGATCCGGTGCGCCGTGCAGCAACTGCAGGTGATTGGGTTCGAATAGTACTACTGGTAGCGTGTGCTGCAGGCTAAGCCGCTTGTAAACCTTGTCGTCCAGCTCATAGGTTTTTGAGGTTTGCGGCTCAAGCATAAGTTTCAATATCCGCATACCACTCTCGGTATGGGCATCCAGCCTGGTCCACGGTTCGTTAAATGACACTAGTTCAACGTCTTTGGCGCGATATGACGAGCCGCGGGCGAGCATTAAAATTGCCTCCAACAGATTGGTTTTGCCACTGGCATTCGGCCCAACAATAATATTGACGGCTGAGCTGAACTCAAACGATTCATCGCGGTAAGAGCGAAAGTTCTGCAGCCGAATATCACGAATCATTCTATTAATTATATAGGGTTAGGAACGGCTGTGTATGAGTGCAGTTTGGGATGAAAAACGAGCAACGGAATGTAGCCGTACTAAACGGTACGGCGGAATGAGTAGCGGAATTTTTCGCCCAAAATGTGCCAGACACAGCCGTTCCTTTAGCTCTTCAGCGGCATGATGATGTGCGTGTAGCCGCTAGCTTTGGCGTCGCGCAGGGCAGTGGCTTCCAGTTTGCCATTGAAACCAAAGCCTACCTCGTCGCCATCAATAGCATTCAGCGCATCGAGCAAGTAGCGAGAGTTCAGGGTAATTTCACCGTCACCAGTGACGGTACCGTTAGCTGTGGCGGTGTTTTCACCCAGCTGCGAAGCAATTGAGCGGATACTAAGCGTCTGCGAGCCGGCATCAACTTTAATAGTCACGCTGCCGGCACTCTCCCGCGCAAACAGACTGGAGACTTTGGTGACATTTAAGAAGTCAGCGCGCTTCAGTACTACTTGAGTGGCGAAGGATTCGGGGATAAGCTTGCGGTAGTCCGGATATTTACCCTCAAGTAGTCGTGCCACCAGCTCAACATCGCCGACCCGGAACAGTACTTGCTGGTCATCGTGCGTGACAAGTACTTCTTCGTCGCCGTCACCTAAAATGCGTAACAAATCATGCATGGCCGTGGCGGGAATTAGCAGGGAGGTGTCCTCTTTGCTGGCGCCGATCTCTTTTTCAGCCAGACGATAGCTATCAGTTGCCGCCAAGTACAACTTGCCGTCAGAGCTATGAATGAGCACGCCTGTCAGGACTGGGCGCGATTCGTCAGCCGAAGCCGCAAACACTACTTGCTGCAAGCCTTTTTTAAACGTACCGCTGGCGATACTCCAGCTCTGGCCTTCACTGATAGCCGGCATCACCGGGAAGTCATCGGCCATAATACCGTTGACGGTCGATTGGTACTGATCGGTGACAATTTTGAGCTTGGTCTCCTCCAACTCTAAATCAATTACACCCGATGGCAGACTACTGATAAAATCTTGCATCAAACGGGCGGGGACGGTAATCGCACCCTCTTCGCTTACTTTGCCACCGATATACTGCGTGATGGCAATATCCAGATTGGTAGCCGAAATACTAAGCCGGTTGTTGGCAGTTTTGATAAGCACGTTGGCAAGAATTGGCAAAGTACCACGAGTATTGGCAACCCGAGCGACAGCTCCGAGCGCGCGGTTTAGATTTTCCTGAGTGACTTGCAGCTTCATGACTAACTCCTACTTATTTATTCATTTACTTTCGCGGTTGCTTATTATAGTACCTGGGGATAGTGGGGAAAAGTCGGCAGTGACAGGGGATAGTTGCAGGTTTTGGGAGTGGAAAGTTAGGTGGAAACGCAGCGGCTTACGTGTGAACAAAAGACTAGATTTATACCCAGCCGAAATTGATTCACGCGCAGGGCAGGGGATAACGTGCCGGCTTGTGCGCAGTGCTTCCGCAGCTACTCCACACCTCATCCACAGGCGATTAAGCATACAGGCGCTCCTTAATCTCGGAGATGGCGGTGCGGATGTCGGCATCAGTCCGTGATTCTTTTTCAATCTTTTCAACCGAATGGATTGCCGTGGTGTGATCTTTGCGGCCCAGCTCGCGGGCAATTTTTGGGAAGCTTAAGTGCAACTCACTTCGTAACATATACATAGCCACCTGACGCGGCACCACGATGTCTTTGTCACGCTTCGGGCCCAAAATGTCCTCGATGGGTATCTGAAAATGCCGGGCCGTACGTTCAATAATTTGCTTAGCGCTCAAGTGCTTGGGCCGCGTTTTGCTGATACCGAGCAAGCTGGTAGCAATCTGCAGATTCGGTTCCAGCGAACGCATTTCGCAGAAAGCTAACAATTGGTTTAGGGCGCCTTCCAGTTCTCGGATATTTGTTTGGATATTGTTTGCTAAATAATCTACTACATCATTGGGCAGCTCCACATCATGTGTTTGGGCTTTAGTCTGCACAATTGCGCAGCGGGTTTCAAAGTCTGGGATTTGCATATCAATGCTCATACCCCAAGCAAACCGCGAGCGCAAGCGCTCTTCGAGCGTTGGGATATCCTTAGGCGGCTTGTCGCTGGTTAGGATGATTTGCTTGTTAGCTTGATGCAGCGCATTAAAAGTATGGAAAAACTCTTCTTGCATTTTTTCTTTGCCGGCAATGAACTGGACGTCATCCACGATCAGCACATCGGTACTACGGTAAAAGCTGGCAAAATCAGCCGTCTTCTTGAAGCGGATAGCATCCACCAGCTCCTGAACAAACTGCTCTGACGATATGTAAAGTACTCGAGCGTTGGAGTTGTTACCGATAATAGCGTTGCCTACAGCTTGAATCAAATGCGTCTTACCAATGCCGACGCCGCCGTACAAAAACAGTGGATTGTATTTAGTTCCCGGCTCTACCGCAATTGATTGGCAGGCCGCGAACGCTAGCTCGTTACCCGATCCGACAATAAAATTGTCGAAAGTGTAACGTTCGTTCAACCCCTGTCGGTAAGAGTGTGACAGCGTTGCCGACGAACGATTAGCCACAGGCGCTGTCATTTCCGACCGTGGTGAAGTTGGCGTCACCAGGATCGGTTGATTGTCAGCCTCAGCTCGCTTGGCAACAGTAACAATTTTATAGCTGATTTCTTTGGCTTCAACGCCGTTCTTTTGCAGTGTGGCAGCGATCAGATCGGTATATTTGCGCTCCAACTGCTGCTTGATAAAAATATTAGGGACGCCAATCACAATCTGTTCGTCGTTGTGGCTGACCAGCGAGGTGTTTTTAAACCAGGTCATGAAGTTGCCACGAGAGATCGAGAGTTCAATTTCCCCCAACACCGCCTGCCATAAAGTACCTTGCTGCACGCTCTGCTCCCTCATAGTGTCCTTTAAATATACGCGAGAATAACGGACTTTTCCACAAGGGCACCTAAATCACAACAGTTAGCTACATGAAATTCATGAAACGGAGGTGAATTTATACACAGCCATCACGCTCATCTGAAAAACTGTGGAAAATACTTGGCGCAAAGGGGAAAACTTGCTAAACTTAGGGGGTTAAACATTGTTAATTTCACTAAGTTAGCCACTATTTTCCAAATCCCTGGTGGCTATCGGAAAAGGTACCAAAAGTTATGCCTAAGCGAACCTATCAACCCAAAAAACGCCACAATGCTCGCGAGCACGGCTTTTTAAAGCGCATGGCCACTCGCGCCGGGCGCAATGTCCTGCAGCGTCGCCGCCAAAAAGGCCGCAAGCAGCTTACTGCCTAAGCGACTTTTAGCTGTTCGTTTATAAGGGTGCAGTAGCTACCTGGGAAGCCATAAACAAACTGTAAAAAAGAAACTGACACTAGTAGTAGCGTGTGGCGAGGCCCACTTATTATCAGATAATCTGTCAGCTTGCAGCTCTCTATTAACTACGAATTAAAAACTATAAACTACTAGTATGCTCGGCAGTCTTCATCGCTTCCACGGCTACAACAGCCTAAACTATTTGTATAAACGCGGAAATTCCGTCCGTGGTGCGCACATGGCCCTACGCTACAACCTAAACAACCGCCGCCATACCTATCGAGCGGCCGTAGTGGTAAGTCGCAAAGTCGATAAATCGGCGGTGGTGCGCAACCGGATTCGCCGGCGCGTATATGAAGTTGTTCGCCGTGCCGCACCGGAAATACAGCAACCATACGACATGGCCTTTACTATCTTTAGTAACCAAGTGGCGACCATAGATAGCAAAGTGCTAGAGCGAGCCGTTCGCCAGTGTCTGGTTAAGGCCAGTATAATAACTTCGGTAAAGCCGCCGGTCCGTGCTATAGTAAATGCCAAGGATACGGAGTAGCCATGTTCACGACGCTGATTGTCCAACCGCTTTTTAATCTGTTAGTGCTGATTTATGGCCTACTACCCGGTCATAATTTTGGCCTGGCACTGATTATTTTCACCGTCATTATCCGATTGCTGCTATGGCCGCTGGTCAAAAAGCAGCTGCACCAGACCAAGCTGATGCGCAAGCTGCAACCAGAAATCAAGCGTATCAAGAAAGAGTCCAAGGGTGATCGCCGCAAAGAACAACTGCTGATGATGGAGCTGTATAAAGAGCGCGGCATTAATCCGCTGAGCTCGCTGCCGACGCTGATTGTGCAGTTTATTATTCTGATCGGTCTATATAGCGGGATTCGTCGGGTGATTACTGACCCGCACAATTTAGTAACTTTTGCCTACCCGGCTTTACAGCATCTGTCGTGGATGAAAGAATTGTCGCATAACATCCACTTATTTGATAACACCCTGTTCGGTGTTGTTAATCTAGGCAAGTCGGCTATTGGCCCTGCTGGAATTTACTGGCCGGCAATGGTAATTGTGGCGGCTAGCGCGGTGACGCAGTACTACCAGAGCAAGCAGCTGTTGCCCAACACCGCAGACTCGCGCAGTCTGCGAGATATTCTCAAATCGGCCAATAACGGCAAGCAGGCCGATCAAGCTGAGGTTAACGCCGCCGTTGGTCGCAGCACCCGATTTTTGCTGCCGGCAGTTATTTTCCTGGTCACGGTTCGTATCGCTTCGGCGCTGAGCTTGTACTGGTTCGTCAGCGGACTGGTGGCCTTCATTCAGCAATCGATCATTCTGCGTGGTGATGAAGAGGAAATGGAAACTATCGCTCAAGACCGCCGCAAAGATGTCAAAGCCATCCCGGAAGCCGAGGTTATTTCCGAAGCTACCCCTATCCTCAAACCAAAAGTACCCAAACCTAAAAAGAAGTCCTCTGCTAAGAAAAGGAGGAAACAATGAACCCCGAGGATGATAAAACTTCCCTGGAAGCGGCCATTATATATGCCAAGAAATATCTGGAAGACATGCTGTCGTTTTTTGGTATCAATCTAGATGTCTATGCTACCAGTGACGATGAAGTTATCCAGCTGAGCGTACCATCCACTCATCTCAACGGCTTTTTGATCGGTCAACGCGGCGACACCATGCGCTCGTTGCAGTATTTGGTTAGTATGGCGCTCAAAAATAACGAGTTCGAGCACAACCGGGTAAACGTCGACATTGCCGACTACAAAAAGCAGCGTGCCGAGCGCCTAAGCCACACCGCCGAAGAGTGGGTCAAGCAAGTCAAAGAATCTGGTGAAGCTATGGAGCTCAAACCCATGAGTGCTGCTGACCGACGTATCATCCACCAGCTAGCCAGCGACTACGGCCTGTCCACCGAATCTGTCGGCGAGGGCCGCGACCGCCACATCGTCCTCAAACCCGCCGAAGGCTGATATGGAAGATCATACATTCTCCCCCGTCCACTTTTTTGAAAGTTTCAAGAAAGCCATCGCCGAAGTTAATAAATACCCTCTGACTTCTAAGAATATTGTTATTCAAGGAGATGCTTACAAGCGGCTAGCTACTGTAATCGAAGATGATCCAGCCGATGGCTACGAACAGTTTGCAGTCTTAGAGTGCGGGCGCAAAGAAAAAGACAGTGACATGCGATTTGCCATTTCGTTTATGCACCGTGGCTTCTTGCTTGAAATCGAGAGCCTGCAACCCATCACCATACCGTTTGACTATTTTACTTCCGAAAAACAGGCTGTCAGCCAAATAAAGGCAGCGCTCATCATGCTTGCTAACGGACAGCTGCGCGCCCTGTTGACCAAGCGTAACGGCATATACTGCGCCAGCGAAACCCTGTTATACGGGCCAAAAGACGCTAGGCCAACCGTTATAGCCACGCTTGCCGACTACCCTCGCACCTGGCGGGTAGCCAACGAGGAAGGCTATGAAGTTGAGGTACTGGCCAATCATTATTTAGATAACAAAATAGCTATCCCTCCTAAGTGGTTCCTCGGAAACGAAGAAGTGGACGGCCAAAAATACAACAAGGGCCGAGTATTAACCACTGCCGAGCTGACGCCGCTAACCAAACGCATGCATCAGCAAATTATAGAGGAGCTGAACCTACAATACGCTGGCAAACCGGCCGAACAGGGTCAATGGGCATTTTTATACAGCGCTTGGGAGTTCTGGGTGTTTATCGGTACCTGTCTGGTGTTAATTAGTCTGCTCAAAAGTAGTAATGTATTCGGCGGCTTTTTCAAGGATTGGCCGTACATAGCGTTTGGAGTACCAGCGCTAATCTTATTGTACTGGATATTTATCCCACTCTTACATCGGAAGGAAGCCCTGAAGCAGACCGCTCCTCATCACCCATGGTTACGGCTTGATCGGGTTATTAAGCGAGTATTTCCGATAGCACTGCGGATAATAATCCCGCTTTTTCTACTATTCACTACGTTTTGGCATATTTTTGCTACTAATTCTAAGCAAACCGTAAGCCTCTATGCATTCGATGTGCCAATATGGGTACATGCCGTAGTGCCGGTTTTGCTAGGCTTAGCTACTCTAGCGGCGATTATGCAAAGAAAGTGGACACAACTTAGCAGCACTGTCGCTGTCATCGCCGGTGTGATCGCTATACTGGCCATAAACTTTACCGTTACGAATACTGCGGCCGACACGCCCGAGCCGTATAGCAGCATTGCGAGTGGTTTGTATCTTGTACTGCCAATCGTATCAATCTTTCTCACGCGCGCTTTTCTCAAAAGTCAGCCAAGGGACGTAGCCTCAACTAAGTCTGAAGTCCTGCCTGCAAAAGGATTTTTGGAACAGCTGTTGACACCGCTTGATGTAATTCGGGCGGTAATTTGCTTGATAACGCCCTTCGCAATTTTTGCGGGAGCTTACGTGTTTAGCCAAAAACTGCCCGCCAGCGCTACCAAGTACACTACTGTTACGCCCATCTGGCTGGCCTTGTTCTGCTTCGGCTTGGTATTCTTGGGTCTCACTTGCTTGCTGCTCGCGAAGCAGCTGAAAGCCATTGTGTTCACCTATGCCATAATGGCCATCACCTTCTTAGCCTTAGGCTTTGTGGCGTTTTCGCTGAAAGAAGACGGTTACCAGGGGCCAGGGCTTGGCTGGTGGCTGGTACTTGTGCCAGTGATTGTAGCGGAGTTCAGTGTGCTTATTAGTGGCGGCGTTCGCGAAATGGTGACTAAACAACGTGCCAACGCAGAGCTGTTCGCAACTGCTAAAAAAAGCTAAGTTTGTTACTCAGGGTGGCGTAAAGGCTAAAATTATCCCTCGATTGGCTTTGCGAGCTCGGTTATAACTTGAACATGCGGTAATTTGTGGAGCTCCGCCGGATTGAGTAGAACTTTGCTGGAGCGATTACCGCCACCCATGACTACTTGTTCCTGCTGCATCACGGCGCTATCAATATAGATAGGTAAATCACTAATGCCAATGGCCGTGACGCCCCCGATTAGCATACCGGTTAGCTGCTTGGTGGTGTCGGCATCGGCAAATGAGGCTCGTTGTACGCCCAGCAACTGACAGACCTTTTTGTTGACGTCCAAGCGAGTGGTAGCCAGCACCACACAGACTGCGTACCGGGCAGGCTCAACTTTACGCGAAGCTACCAAAATCGTGTTCGCTGCCTGATGAAGTGCGAAATGATAGTGCTCACAGAAGGCGGCAGTGTCCGCCAGGTCAGGATCGCAAGCTAGTGTTTGATACTGTAGCCCGTGGGTGTCTAGGGCTTGCTGGACCATGGGCGCTAAAGTAGTTGTTTCCATTTATGTCTCACCAAGCACTTGTTTGTAAACGGCCAGCGTTTGTTCGGCCATGCGCTGCCAAGAGTATTTCTTGATCTGTTCGTGCCCACGAGTGATTAACTGTTTGCGCAGCGCAGCGTCATCCAATACTTCGCTAATTTTGGCCGCCATATCATCGACATCGAGCGGGTTGAAATAGTGGGCGGCATTCCCTAGTACTTCGGGCATGCAGGTAGCGTTGCTGCTGACCACCGGTGCATCGTTGATCATGGCTTCCAGCGGCGGCAGCCCGAAACCTTCGCTCAAGCTCGGGTAAATGTAGGCCTGTGTGTGCTGCATGGCCCACTTTAGCTGGCCGTCGGTTATCCAGTCGGTCAGGACTACCTTTTCCCCGATACCTAATTCCTTGGCCAGCTGAACATATGAATCTTGTGAGGCATCTTTTTTGCCGGCAATCATCAGATACAAGTCAGGATAGCTTTGGCACAAAATCGCAAAAGCCTGGATCAGTCGGCGCAGATTTTTGTGCGGCAGCGGCCGGCCATTGAACATAATGTAGCGCTTGTTCTCAAAACCGGGTACTGGCTTCGGCGGCTCCTCGAATGGATCAACCGCTTCAAGCGTCACCGTGATCTTGTCCGGATTTACGCCCGTAAACTGTACGACGTCATCTTTCACGAATTGCGTGGGCGTAATGAGCGCCTGTGACTTTTTGGCCACGCGTTTGTTCACCCACTTGTAGATCTGCTGCTTGATAGTAAAAACAACCGGATTTTTGGTAGGATTGCGAAAACGCACGGTAGTTAAATCCTGCATGGTCGTGACAACCTTACCCTTGTATAAGACTGGTTGTTGCACCATTGAAAAATGTACTAAATCGGCCTGAAGGCTGTCGAGCTGTTTTTTGAAAGCTAGCTGTTCATCGAAGGTAAACTCTTTGTACGGGCAGGCCACTTTGCTGAACCGAGGATTACTCGGCTGCCAACCATCCATATCCTTGGGCTTGAGCAATATCACATAATCATGCTCGTCATCAATTTGCTGCAGGTAATGGATCAGCCGCTCCACATACCGCCCGGTACTGGTCCGCAACTCCCGCGCATCGATCACAATCTTGCTCATTGGTATTTAGTATAGCTTACTTATATTCCCCCTGTCGTCTCGGTATATACTGATGTCATGGCGAAGCCTATCGTTATCATTGGCGCAGGTATAACGGGCATAGTTACCGGCTATTTGTTGCAAAAGCTGGATCCGGATGTGGAGCTGGCATTTTATGACGCTGGTCCAGAACCGACATTCCCACATGCAGGCGTAATTAACCATTATGGTGCTACTTTGGGTCACAGTCGGGACGCTAGGCATTTTACGGGTACCGAAGGGCTTTCTTTTCAAAATCCAGTCCACACTGAGCTGTTGTTCGAGATGGCATCAAGCGATGGCGCTGGCTGGCAGGCCATACCTGAAGATGATTTAACGGATCGTGAGCGGAATTGGCGGGAAGAATGCCTGGATAGATATCGCCGTCACGTTAAGCCGGAATATAATCCATACGATGCCATGTATACCGCTCTTAACTATGGCGGTATGGCCGGTTGGGATTTATTAGCGGCACTTAATCCGGAACTTTTAAAGTTTAAGGTGTCGGATAATGGTGTACATGTGGCGTTTGGAAGCATGCAGGAAATGCAAGCTGATTTAAAGTCGGAGACAACTTTTAACCCGTGGCAAGCAACCGATACCGTGCAGATTGCATCACTTGAGAGTATTACTCCCAGGGCCGCCGAGTTGTTACAGGTTCAGACAATACACCCCCAACTACTACGCGTTCCCGGTCAGGCTTGGAAAATTAAATCGCTATGGCAGTATGTATATAAGGAGCTTTCCGCTAAACCCACTGTTCGGTTTCACTGGGGCACACCAATTACCACGCTGGGATCCTTACCGGCTGCAGAGGCCTATGTTTGGGCGGCTGGCAGTGCCTATGTAACGCCGGATATTTATGTAAAACATGGCCGGGTACAGGGTATTGGCGGCTGGTGGACGACACTGCCAAATCCTGGTTTCACGGCGCCGTTTAAATTTTCTGCTCCACAGCCCAGCGGTTACATAAATTTCACACCGGTAGACGATGTCCTCCACATTTCCGGAGGCTTTAGTTGGGTCGGTGAACGAGAATATTCAGAAGCCGAGCAGCTGCTTCAGCCTGCCAAAGAGCAGTTCATAAAAGCGCTGGCCAGTTTCCTCACCATGCCCGAGCAACAGATACGTCAGTCTAATTTCGGCTGTTGCATTCGCCCCACTACACCCACTGGTCTGCCGGACATAAAAACGCATACGTTGAATAACAAACCGCACATCACCATATCCGGTGCCGGCAAGGCCGGTGCCACCGAAGCACCCCTTCTAGCCATGCATGTTGCTACTGAGCTTGGCTTTGGCAATGAAATAAGTTCATTGGTTAAGGGCCATGCCCAAGCTTTTAAGCAAGAAATAATCCAGCAGGGACTAGCAGTACTGCATAGTGGTCTCGAACCATAACTCCAGAACACGACTACCCAACAGGAGTAAAATAACTGAGGAATGTCGAATACAGGATTAGCTTTAAACTTGATTGTCACAGTGTTCTTTACACTGCTGCTAGCCTATGCGCTGCACATAATGGCCCAGCGACGAAAGATGAACCTTAAATACTTAAGGCCAGAGTACGACAAACTGGCGAGCAAACATCCTTATCGAATCTTTGCAGTCTTTATAGTGCTTTGTGGCTCCCAATTATTGAGCGGGTTGCTACATAAATCCCACCCAGCCCTCTACGCCGCAGTAACAATCCTCACCGCTCCATGTCTGCTCATCGCCTATTTGTTGGTTAGAAAATATTGGGAATAGACGAGCCAGGCACTACAGAACTATGCAAATTTGGCATATCCTGTATGTCGACAAGTGTAATCGGGCTAAATAACTTATGTACTACGGCTGCACAACCGATAAGTTGGCTGGCTATAAAAGCGTGTCAGACGACGCAGCTCGGCCCACAAAATGGTCAAAGTTGGCAGGTAGATAGCGACAACTAACCCTAACGGTGTACGTAAAAAATTTAGAACATAGCCTAAACGAGCGGCCGTATAGCCAACCCGACCCAACACCGCCGAGCCGTTGATCTGGCCGTCGGTCACTGACACATTATCGCCTTTAGTAACTAGGACTCCCAAGGCACTGTCAACAAATACGATGCGGTGGGTGATGATGACGTTTGGGTTGGCGGGGCTCCGGTAGCTAACAATATCACCGACTTTTAATACTTTTAAAGCCACTGGTTTCAAAAGTACGGCGTCGCCTGTCACCAGTGCCGGTGCCATACTATTGCTTTCTATGCTTAAAATTCTGGTAGCGTGCAGGCGGTAAATGGCTAGGCTGGCAGTTAATGTAACTCCTAGCAGGATGCCGAAAAATAGCTTCAGCCATAGGGTTTTAGGAGTCGAAGCACGCCTAGCCATTACGCATTTATTGGCTTACGGCTGTGCCGCTAAGGACGAAGTCAACCGCGCCGATGCTAGCGCTTGAGCCGCTGAAAGCATCGGAAGCCATGGATATACGGAATGCATATTGGGCGATGGCACCAACTGCCACACTGTCCTTTAATGCTAGGCCGCCGTCAGGGCTCATGAGGGATTGCAGACTTGCAGTTTGCGGCGCGCTATTAGCTACGTCGGTACGCGTTAACTGGACATTAACTTTCGAAAGGTCCACATTATTGGTGTTGGTTGGCACACTACTTATGCTCAATTTCAACGACAGATCAACACCGCCAAAGTTTTTCACATACACAGTGTTACCTGAGACTGGCGCAGCCGGTCCACCGGGCACTACGCCCGTAAAAGTGAACCCTGGTTGACTAGTGCCAAAATTAGAAGCTGTAGTACCAATACGTAAATCCGCCGTAGCGCTTTGAATGGTGTTGCCAGTCAAGACGGCTTGCTGGCTTTGCAGTGCGGCAAAAGTCACGCCGGTTACCAGTATGGCCATGGCACTGACCACACCGACAGCTCGCAGCAAAGCGCCATTTAGAATTTTATGTTTTCGCATTGTACCTCCTGGTTATTTGTACGGCAGATAATGACACGCTGCCGATTCGTTAGTCAATACAGGGCTTAATAGTTTTTTAATTTGCAAAAATATGTTAAAGCACTAGCTTTATTATGCTTTTAATCTAGATATTGCTCGTCTCTGCTATTATGTGCGGTATGAAAAAACCAACCCCCAAATTAAAAACCAACAAGAAAATTCACCGGCGGTATCTTCTTGCGGCCTTATTGCTAGTAGTTTTAACGGGCCTAACCTGGCTCATGGTAGCCAAGTTTCGGCACCACCGAGCCGTTGAACACCAACGAGCCCAATTCGCTCAGGCAGAAAAAGATTTAGATGATTTATCGGCAGCAATTATTGCTAAATTTGGCCCACCCGCAGCCACTGCAAAAGATAAATCATGCACCTACACCAGCAACCCCAATGAATTTGAAAAAGGTGATTTAGTTTGCAATGTAGATAGACTACTAAGTTATGCCTCAACAACTCGTGAAACTGCCGTGGAGTTTGGAGAAAATGTAGCCCAATTTTTAAAAGTGGCTCCTCCTGAGTTGAGTGGCGATGAACTGGAAAATCATCCTCCGATTGATTTTGGCTTCTCGAATCTCACACGAATTAAATCTGAACTTAGCTGCTATGTAGGCTACACGTATTACTTAAGCTCAGACACTAAAATTTACCATTATCCCCGGATCAAAGAACAGTCTGCCTTATTAATAGATATAAATTGTGGAGCCCGGCCGGCCGAAGCTGCTTATTACCCAATAGTTAATTAAAATTTTCTAAAACTTGTTGTAGCATTCGAACTAATCTGTAAAAGTACGACCACTACTTAAATTGAGTGAACACATGAGCAAAACCTTGAAGGTTATGGCTGGTGTGGTGGTGACATTAGCATTGGCTATGAGTCCGATGACGGTTGTGTTTACTGTGTCAAAAATTGAAGCCCAAGACACGGGGTGGACTTCATCTGCGGATCCAACATTGACTAAAACGATTGACCTGCCCTCTAACACGATGCCCACCCGTGGCAACATCGACTGTACGGACAGACAATATGTGCGAAGCACAACCACTGTTAATAAAACTGGTTGCTTTGCCGAATCAGACATGGGGCAGATGGAAGTACATGGAGACGCTGTGCTAATGGCCAACTCGTCATACGGGATGCCGGTAACCATTAATGTGCCCGGCGAATACGGGATAGGCCCCGTGCCAAACCAATCACTTATATCATCGCAGAGCAGCGCACCCATTCTAGGGTCTTACCTGCATTTCTACACTAACTTTCGTAGCGCCATTACCTTGCGTACCGGTTTTGATTTATCCAAATGGTTTACGGTTGATAAGCCGCCAAGCGTTACGCTCACAGATTCGAATAACCAACCTATCGTTACCAATGCAAGCACGCTATCGTATTCGAGCAATGGCGACTGGCTGGTGGTGGATTCACCGCAAAACGCATTTTTGCGGGTGAATTTGGCAACTTTCGATGTCGTAAGGTTTGCCCAGTCTTTGAATAATGGTCTTGATTATTCGCTCAAAAATGCCAGCACTAGCGTTAGCGACGACGGGCGTTATATCGCTGTCGTGAGTCCGCAATACTACACTTTTAGAATTTACGATACACTGAACTGCAGTGGCTTGAGTATGGACAAGTATGGCGTGCCCATAGAATGTCCCTCGCGGAATTACTGGTCTTACGTAGCAAGTCATTTGGACAAGCTTTCTACCATTACCAGTGTTCGCTTCAGCAATGACGATAACGTAAATTTCGATGCAGTTTATGACTATAGCTCAAGCACTAACTATGATACAGCTCGCTTCACTATGACTAGCCCTGGTGGGCAGATGCACGCTATTGACTACTTAGCGTTAGGAGACTCATACATCTCCGGTCAAGGGACTTTTCAGTACAAACAAGGAACAGATACTGATGAAAATACGTGCCATCTATCCACCCTAGCTTATCCATATATTGTCGGAGCAAGTTTAGTGAATAGCTATGAATCGATTGCCTGCTCAGGGGCAAAGACTAAGGATATAGATGCACACGGGTTTGCTGATTACGATAGTAGTCCGAATGGGGCTCAGTCTTACGGAAAGCTTAGCGTGACTTACGATAATGAAATTTATTCTAATTTTCTTCCGGGCTACAGGGCTCAAGACCAATTTATTAAACGCTACCTCCCCAGAGTCGTGACGCTGTCGATTGGAGGCAACGATGTAGGGTTTTCCGATATTATGAAGGCATGTGTGGCTCCGCAGCTTGGTGATCAAACTTGTTTTGATTCGTATAGCGAACGGCTGAGCCTCATAAAATCAGTTACGGCGCTCTATTCGACGTTGCAGGAAACTTATAGCTCTATATTGGTGGCCGATCCTGGCGTGCAATTGTATGTCGTCGGCTACCCTCAGGTGGCGGCGGAGGGTGATTGTGCGCTTAATGTGCATTTAAACCCCAGTGAGATTCAATTTTCGCAGCAACTCATTGCGTATTTGGATGCCACTATCCAACATGCTGCCGATAGCGTCGGGGCGCGTTACGTTGACATACAAAATTCCCTAGCCGGCCACAGGCTTTGTGAGGCTAAAACCAGCGATATTGCGATAAATGGTATTACTGCTGGCAATGATGGTGGACCGCTTGGCCTTAAATTAATCGGTTCGGAGTCATTTCATCCCAATACTTTCGGCCATCAAATACTGGCACAGAAAGTCATGCAGGCAACTAATAATCTCAAACAAGCAATGCCATCTGCCGATAGTTCGATTGGTGCAGTCTCGATAGCGGACCCTTTGGCGCAAGCTTTGCTACAAGGCTACAAAACAGATGGCTCTAGCACCAACGCGGCCATTTATGACAGCGACTTGCCTGGTTTTGCAATACGTGGCTCCAGCACACCATTAACGGTTTCTGGACGACAAAATAATTTACAGCTGGGCAGTGCCTATACTATGACTTTGCACTCCGACCCCATAACTCTCGGCGTGGTCACCAGCGACGAAAATGGCGACATCACTAGCTCAGTAAATATTCCTGCCAGCACACCACCTGGCTTCCATACCCTGCATGTTTATGGGCAGAACCTAGCCGGAGAGCAGATTGATATCTATAAAGTTATTTACGTGGCCGCTAGCCAGGATGACTATAATGGCGACGGTGTTTCTAACGCGCAGGATAGTTGTCTAGTGACTGCTTTGAGCGGTCAAGACGCCGACCAAGATGGGATTGATGATGCTTGCGATCCAAGTATTGGCGGTCCGGCAATAAATTATGAAAGTAGCACATACCCAACACGAGTTAAATTGGAAGGAAATACCATTTATGCTACAAACTCAGGACCATGAGTAGTTATCTGTGTCGGAGGGTTTTGATGGGGTGGAAGAGCAGGCGGAGTTTGCGGGCATTGGGCGGGAGTTCGTGGGTTAGAATAGCCCAGATGTAACTGGCCGGGACCTTACGGCGGTGCTGGATGCGCCAGCGCTGGACGGTTTTCTTGGGCAGCTTGAAGAGCATGGTCAGATAGCCGTGTAGGGCCGGACCCGTCTGGAACCGCCAGGCCGCGCTGAATAGGAAAGAGTAGTAGGCCACCAGAAAACGGGGAAGAATACGGACGAAAACTGTAAAAGGAGCGTTTTTCCAGAGCAGCCATGGGTAATTTTTCATGGTTTGGCGAGTGGTGAAGCCTTTGATTTTACTGCTAGTGGCACCGATTTGATGATAAGCTACGGCTTCCGGTACGTAGCGGACTTTCCAGCCAGCCAGTTGGGCTCGAAAGCTTAGGTCAACATCTTCGTAATACGCAAAGAAATCTTCGTCAAACAGGCCGATTTCTTCTAGCGTGCTAATGCGATATAGACTGGCACCACCGCTGGCACCGAATACTTGTACGCGGTCGTCGTATTTATCGAGATCCGTTTCACCGCGGCCGCGGGGATACGGTAAGCCCCAGGTAGTGTAAAGGTCACCGGTGCTATCTAGGTGTTTTCCGTCGGCACTCATGAGTTTGCAGGTAGCGATGCCAGCGTCAGTATTCACGTCCAAATCGGCCACTAAGTTTTTGAGCCAATCTTTATCAGCGACAGCGTCGTTGTTAAACAGCGCTACATAGTCATCTTTATCAGCGATAGCTTGGCGGATACCGGCATTCACCCCCCCAGCGAAGCCCCTGTTCCGCTTGTGAATAATAAGTTCGATCTGAGGATAGTGAGTTCGTAACAGTTCTAGCGACCTATCCTTCGAGCCGTTCTCGACCACGATAATGCGATGCTGGAAACTCTGGGCTAGCAGCGAATCCAGACAGTCCGGCAGGTCATCCTGACCATTCCAATTGGGTATGACTACAGATACGCTGCTCGTCGACTTCTTAGGCATATTCCTCTATAATACCCTAAAAGTTATGCTCCGTATTTCCCGTCTTTTTTCAAAGCAGAATCGTGCCCTGCTGGCCGAGTTGGTCCGGACTGACTTCAAGCTGCGCTACCAGGGCTCGGCCTTAGGCTATGCCTGGTCGTTGCTGCGCCCTTTGCTAATCTTCGCGATTCTCTACACCGTATTCATTCGCTTCATGCACGTGGATTACAATGTGCCGCATAGCGCCGTTTATTTGCTGCTCGGCATTG
>Ga0157372_10000166_pt1 | contig 72529 bp, 120 predicted proteins | sample C55metaG_FD_115307 | JGI IMG/M metagenome (GOLD analysis project Ga0157372, IMG submission 115307) | Corn rhizosphere microbial communities from Kellogg Biological Station, Michigan, USA - C5-5 metaG | ecosystem: Host-associated > Plants > Roots > Rhizosphere > Soil | place: USA: Michigan... | reverse complement strand
GGCGTAGCCGAAAGGACCGCGCTCGCTAGACTTTCATTCCCTTCGGCGTCCACTGAAGTGAGGTACACCCACACCTGCACGGAAAGTCCAGGGCCGAGAATGCGCGCACCGGCTGCAGGGGTTGCGGTCGTGTAGAGAGAAAATCCGGTAAACTCGCTGGTGGTCGAAAGGTAGACGTTGATGCTCACCACGAGCGGGTCGGTCGGGATGTCGTAGATCGCGGTCAACTCCGTGGGATCGCCTCCCACGATGTTGAGTTGCGTAAAGTTCGGTGCAGCAGTCGGCTGCGAAACGTATGGAACCCACTCGGCATCTGCCGTCCACTGGCCGTACGTGATGTTGTGCTGCAGGCTCACGAGGCTCCAGAGTTCACGGTTCCGTTTCGCTCCGGCGACGGTGCTCGGTCGCGAGAACAAGTTCGGGCGGGCAGGCGCGCGAAACCCGAAGATTTGCTTCAGCGCCGTCTCGAATGTCGGGCGAATGGTGTTCGTGAGTGTCTGCAGGTTCCACGCGTAGTCACGGAGAAAGAACTGCGCGACCTTCAGGCGCAGATCGGTTGTCGCTGCGAGCGGATCGGTGATCCTCGTCGTGCGCGTCCCGAACCTCGCGATGCTGTTCGGGTCGGAAAGTGTCAGGCTCCCGCTGCCGCTTTCCTTGCTCTTCCCGGTTTGAACGATCACGCGATTGCGCATGTTTTTGCCGGTACGGTGACGCTGGCAGTTATAGACATCGTAGTTGCCGTCGGTTGCGGAAACGCACACTCGATCGGGCAGTTTCTGGGTGTACGGCGGCTCGGTCGCGGTCATTGTCCCGTTCCCGTCGGCGAAGAAGTTCCAGCCGACGACCGCAAATAATTCCTGGCAGTACCCGAGGATGCTGTTCGTTTGCCCCTGCCACAGCGGGTATTGCAGGCCGGTCAGCCCACTTCCACTCGACCACGCGATCTCCGAAAGCAGCAGAGGGTCGTTGTACCCCTCCTTCGCCGATTGGTTCCAATAGGCGGTCGAGGTCAACAGACTGTGAACGATGTCGCCGAGTTCGACGCCGCCCGCGCTCGTTAGGCGGTACGGGGCCGTCAGGAAAACGTCGTTGTTGTCAGCGAGCTTCTTGAGTGCATCGACCGCCACGCACTTCACGAGGCCCGCATTGCTGAAGTCGATCTGGTCGCCCATGTAACCGGTGAACAGATTTCCGCCGAGCGCGGTAAACTGACTGCCCCCGTAGACCGCGAGTTCGTCAATCCAGATCGTCTGAGCGCTGGTCGGTGTGACCGTAAACTTCACGTAGCGACCGGTCGTCTGCAGATCGCAGAACGCGAACTCCGGGATGTTCCCGGACGCGCTGTCGTCCCAGTCTCCGGGAGTGACGCCAGGGCTTCCCGCGCCGCCCACAGGACGCGCAGGCCAATCACGATAAACAAAACTATCCGTGCTGACGCTCACCTGCACAGAAGAGGGGAGCGTGCAGGTGCCGGTCAGTGTCGCGAACCGAATGGCGGCGTGCTTTACATCTTTGCTTGATCCAAGATCGACGATCAGGGTAAACGGCGACGCGCTCGGTGCGTTGAAATGGCAATAGAGCGACGGCGCAAGAACCGCAGTCGTATCAAGTACGCCGTCGGTGAGCGCCGAGAGCGCAGCGGAACTGCCGCCTGAAGTCGCGATCGTGCTGGTCGGGGTGATCCCGCTCGCGAGGTTGCTGTAGCAGTGCGCACCGACGCGCAGGACGATCTTCCTCGCCTCGTCCAGTAGCGGGTCGTAGGCGCCCGCTCCGTTGTAGTTGTAGGTGCTGTTTAAGTTCTCGCTGGCGTAGTTCCCGTCCGGGTCTGGCAGCGTAAATCCGAGCGTTGCGGGCTGCTTGAATGCCTGCGTCAGCACGAGCCCGGTGTCGGGTCCCGCGAACGGCTGCAGCGGGAATAGGTGCCACAGCGAGTCGCGCTTATACCAGAGTTCGATTTCGTGCTCGACGTGAGCGGCGATCCGGTGCGTGCGCGCAGACAGTGCTTGCGCCGTGTTTCCGATCTCCGTGACTTTTGTGCCGGTAAGCGTGAAGGGGTTTGCCATAGGTCAGATCGGAATGTAGCGGTCGCGGGTCGTGTTGCCGAGATTGACGTTCAGGCTGCTGCCCTGGCTATTGATAACCTGCTGCGCCGCCACTTTCGCGCCATCGACGAACACGTTCACGATTGGCACGTTCTGCGGCTTTACGTCGAAACCGATGTTCTGGACGGTCGGGAGTTTCCCGTATGCCGAGTAGTTGTAGGCGGCAACGTCGAAAGCAGCGGGCGCGTTGTAGTACGCCGGGTTCAGGTCCTGCGGGGTTGCCGTCGGCTTATTGCTCTTGTGGAAGAGCCCGCCGATGAGATCGACCACACCCCCCACCGCCGCACCGATGGGACCGCCGATCGCAAACCCTGTCGCAGCCGCCCCGAGCAGGTTCCCGAGATTAACGCCCTGCTGGGCGCTCGTCGAGGCGATGCTGTAGGCGGCAAGCCCGGCCCCGAGCCCTTTCTGAAGGTCGCTCTGTCCGGTGTTTCCCCGCTTCTTTGCGCCCGGTGCCTGCGTGCCGTCTGCTCCGGCTTCCAGTCCGCCAACCGCACCAGCAGCCGCCGCCGCCGCTCCCGCCCCGAGTGCCTCCGCGACGCCGCCCGTGCTCGTCAGGTTGCCCGTGAAGGTTCCGGGTCCGCTCCCCGAGAGCGTGCTGTTGAGCGTGTCGAGTGAGACGCTTACCTTTTCAAGCGACAGGATCTCCTTCGTCGTTGCAATCACGAGCGGGTCGGTCAGTGATTTCACGAACGGCTGAAGCACCGCGTTCACAATCTCGTCGCCCAGCCCCTTGAAGAGATCGCCGACATTCCCCTGACCATGTAAGAAACCGAGCACGGTTTGTTGTGCTCGGTTCTGGATCGGGCCGAGTACGCCCTGAACCTTGGCGCGGTCGAATTGTTCGAGTGCGAGGTTCGCCTGCTTGCGCGCGATGTCGGCGTTCTCGATGTCTTGCTTCGTCTTCTGCGACTGAGGCGCGCCATTCAGGAACGTAGAGACGAGGCTGAGTTGCGTGATGTCGGTGTACTTCTGTTGCGCAAACTCGGCCTGCTTGACGAGTTTCTGACGCTCCGGGAGAAGGGAACTCTCGATGTCGTTGATCTTGCGGGCGTACTTATCGTTGACTTCGGCGAACGTGGTCACGATGCCGCGCTGAAGGGTCTCTTCGGCAAGCCGCCTCTGCTGCGCCGCGTTATCTTCAAGCGCGTCGCGGAAGTGGGCAAGCCCTGCGACCACTTCCGGCAGGAATTGGTTCATCCCGCTCAGTTTGTCAATCGTGGCCTGAATGTCGGCGGCATCCGCCTTGAGTGCATCCGACTGCGCAGCGGACTGGTCGCCGTAGAGGTCAGTAGACGGCAGTCCGCGCTGTCGCGACCGAATACTTTGATCCGTCGCCTCTCCGAGATTGCGCGCCACGGCGTCGAGTATCTTGTCCCACGGGATCGACATATCTCCAAACGACGGTATCTGCCGCTCAAGCACGCCTTGGCGCTTGCTCGCAAATTCCGCCCCCGTGCCCTCTAAGCCGCCCCGAAGCCTGCGAAGCTTGTCCGTGTCACCTGACGCGATTGCGGCCGCTTCTTCGGCGCGCTGTGCCGCCGCCGATGCTGCGCCAGTTGCGCCTCCGTTCGGTCCACTGAACAGCCCGTACTTCTGGAGCGCGAGGTCGTAGTCAGTACGCGCGGATTTCTCCATGCTGTCGCGCAGATTACGGTACTTCTCTTGCGCGTCCTTGAGTTGTTCTTCGGTCTGTTGCTTACTCTCAGCGTTCGTATCCGCGAGGTTTCCAGAAAGCCCGAGCCGCAATCGTCGGCGCGTGTCTTCATCGCCCGCCGCTGCCGCCGCTGCATCTGCCGCCGCCGCTGCCTGTTTTGTTTCCGGGAAGTCGGGGCCATAAAGTTTCTTGACGAACTCGAACTGCGTTTGCAGGCGCTTCGCTGTTTCGTCGAGCGCCTCCTGGCGCGCTTTCTCGGCTTCGTCGGCTGCTTTCTGCGCCGCTTTGTCGGGAGGCGGAGTGTAGCCCCCCTTGACGTGGAGTGTGCTGGAATTTGGGTTTGCAGGCTGAAGTCCGGAATTTCGACCGAAAGATGGTGACTGGAGTTGCCCGTTCAATCGATCGTATTCTGCTTGCATGGCCGCAAGATCAAACGTTACGTCGCGTACTCCGGGACCCGCCAAGGCACCCTGCGTGGGCGCAAACTGCATAAACCGCTGAAGATACCCTCGTTCCTGGACCGTCTTGTTGCGATACAGATCGTACACGCCGCCGTCGTTACCGAAGTGTGCAGCGCCCCCGAACATTTCGGTGGTGGTTACGTTTCCGTGTACGCCCGCTCCTCGCGCAGCCTCAAGCATCTCCTGCAGAGTGGCGCGCTGCATCCTTGCCTGGCTGTTAACTGCTCTAGGGTCGCCGGGGAACGCACCTCGCCCAGACAATATGCCGCCCATTGTGCCGTTGTTCGTCGCTATGTTTCGCGACTCGTTGTTGATCCTCTGAATGCCGTCGGCGATGTCCCGCAGGAAGTTGCGCAGCCCGCTAGCGTCGATCGCATTCGAAATCGCCGTCATTGCACCGCCCCAGGCTCTTTGAAACTCCTGCGCGGTCGTGGTCATTGTCTGGCGAAGTTTGTCGGTCTCGGTAGTCAGTCCATGCGTGCTCTTTGTGGCATCGTCTAGCTTTTCCTGAATAACACGGAGGAACTCGGGATTGACGGTCCCGAAGAGCCTCCACGCGTTTTGCGTCCCACTGATCGCTTGCGAAAACTTCTGAGCAGTCGCGACCGGCATATGGCTCGCGACTTCGTTGAAGTTCTTCATCGTCTGGATAAGGTCGAGACCGCCGGAAGGAGTTAGCCCTGCCTGCAGAGTCGCGCCCTTATTCGAGATCATGCCCGTCGCGGGATTGAAGTTCTTGATGATCTGACTGATAAGTTGACCGGCTTCCGTGCCTCCCATTCGACCCCGGACGCCTTCGAAGGTGAGTGCAGAGATCGTCGCGGCAACCTGCTCAAGCGGAACGTGTGCGGCTTCAGCGATCGGGCCAAGATATTTGAGCGCCGCCGTTATCTCGGAAATCTCAGCCGCCGACCCCTTCCACATGACCGCAAGCAGTTCGCCAGCCCGCCTCATTTTCTCGCTCTGGTCAACGTTCTTGCCAAGTTGGTCGCCGAACTGGTTGTAGACCTGCAGCATGGCGCGTGTCGTGTCGCGGGCGTCGCTCTCGGTGCCGATCACGAGATTTAGCGAGGTGCGAAGCGCGGAGAACGCCGTCGCGTTGTCTTTGATCTGCGTTTTGAGTTGGTAGTACGCCTCACCAATGTCCTTAACATCAGCCCCGGTCCGCGCGGCCTCTTCCGCGATGTCGGCTCGAATGCTCGGAGTGCTCCCGCCCGGAGACACCCGCTGAACACGCGCCGCCTGCTTCTCCATCTCGCGCATTGCGTCGATGGTGCCGGTGATCGCTTTCGTAACGCCTTCGAACACAAGCCCGACGGCACGGTACTGCAGCATCGTGCCGAGTAAGCCGCTCATCGACCGACCCATGTTGTTCACGTTGTTGACCGTGGTGTTGGTCGTATTGTTGAACGTGTTGAAGTTGTTCGTGATGTTCGTCAGGCTGGAGCCAAGCTGCCCCGTCGCGCCGTTGAACGCCTGGTAACTCGACGTGAGCTGCTGGATGATCTTGTTGTGGGCGTTTAAGGCGGTATTCGCCTGCTGAAGTTGCGCCAGGCCCTGAACATCGATCGTTATAGTCGTTCTTCGGTCTGCCATTAATCCACCCAACAAAAAAGCCTCTTGCCAAAAGCAAGAGGCGAATTCAGGTAATATCTTGCGCAACTCTCGTGGGAGGGGAGTTGCTGTGTCAAAAATTTCAGACCCGATTTACGACCCGGAAGATGAGCAGAAGCCGATGTCGCCGACAGACCGTCTATCGACATGCATCATGCAAGGTTGTATGTTTGTCTTGATTATGGTCGCGATTGCAATAGTAGGGTTTATCGCACTTTGCATTAAAGGCGCGATTTGGCCTGCGCTGTAGTAGTCACTGTCGAACGAGATCGAATGCAAAACTCAAATCGTGTCTTTGTGACATCGGAATGTTTACGTTCGTCATTACCGCAGAGCCATTGAGGTGATCCGTGCTGAGGTTAGCCTCCATCGTCGCGCCTGGCTCGCTCTTGAGTTCAGCCTGTCCGGGCGAATCGAACGTCAGCCCGACCGCAAATTTATCACTGATCACAAGAGGCTGTACGCCGTCGAGCGTTACGAGATTACCCGAGATCGTCCAGAGTGCGCCATTGTCAATCTGCCACGTGCCCGAGATGACGCCGTTCGCCTGAATGGTGAGATTCATTACCCCGGATGCGCGACTGACAATATCTGTTTCGCGCCCAGACCACGTTCCGGTTCGGCTGCCGTTAAACGGAAAATTGATGATCGGTGGCCCACTTGATCCACCACCACACCCCGCAAGAATGCACAGCCCTAATAGCAAAAATAGTCGTCGCATGGCAATCTCCTTTTCAAGAGACGCCGTTTCTGTGTGCGGCCCGACAATTCCTTGTTACAGCCCCATCTCCTGCACAATGATGTCTCCCATGAGATCGGCAAGTTTGTCTTCTACCAGATCCAAGCCTTTACCTAAATAGTCGGTAAGGTCCTCAAAGTGCTGGGCGTAATCGAATCCTTCAGGGGATGTACCCGCCTTGTCATCCACGTGAACGATGAACCCGTCGCCGTCAGCCACGACATCGATGTTGTCATATATTCCTTGCCCGCTTAGGATAAGCGGCTGATCCGCCGATTTTCCCGCGACCCGCCGAAACCCCTTCATGTGCGGCTTGCGCGCGGCGTACTCGGGCGAAAGGCTGTAGATCGACGACTGCCCGAGGATCGATCGTACGCTATCCACGATCAGCGCACCCGCCTCCTGCATGAACCGGGCACGCACACGCGCGACGATCGACGGTCCAATGTTGAACGGAACGGCAGGGGTCGCAATCTTCAGCGAGATCATTTGTTCGCCTCCGCCTCAAGCCGCAGTCCGTATTCCTGGTGGAGTGCGTAGATCGCAGCGGGGCCGTGGAGCATGGTTGTCTTGTTCGTGTTCGTGTTTACGTACTCATAAGAATGCCCTTCCTCAAGGCACATTCTCAAGAACTCACGATACATCTTCAGTTCGCCGCTCGCCTGCTGCAACGCCTGGACCCGCGCCAGCCAGTCGAGGATGCCGACGCACCAATACGGTAGGTCGGGCTGGTTGATGACGATCCCGGTCATTCGAAGATTGAGCGGGTCCCCGAGCCGGTACAAACTGGAAAGCCCCGCCGTGCCGAGCACACGGCGGGCTAGGTAGGGATATCGGCGTGCGTCACCGTCGCGAGTTCTTCGAAGTAGAAGCGGCAGAGCGCCTGCAGAACGTCGTCATCAGCATCTTCCACTGCGACGACGTTCGGGAAGTAGCGCACCGAGTGGTCGTAATCGCGTCGTACGGCACGTTGAAGGGTCTCTAGCACAAATCGCTTACTGTAGGCGGTCGCCCACTGCAGCGATACCCAGGCCGCGTAAGCACGATCGATGCGCGTCTTCGCGGTCAGTGCAAGCGCCTTCTTCACTTCCTCGCCATACCGCTTCTGCTGGAACGCGAGCCGCTTCTCTTCCGCCTTCCTGCACTCTTCCTCCCACTTAGCGGCTGCTTCGATGTCCTTGACCGCATCTTCTCCCGACGTATTCGGCTTCTCGGGCACCGGGTGTTTCGCTTCCGACTCGCTCTTGATCGCTCGGAACTCGCCGTCGGCGATCAGTTCCGCTTGCTCGGTCGCAGGCTTGCCGCGTATCTCGGCCATGACCGCCGAATAGTCGGCACCGCCCTTCGAGATCGGCCTGCACTTTTTCGCAGTAAAGAAACTCGTCTCTTCGCGGACTTCATCGCTTAGGAGTGAATTAAGGGTACAAACCCATACCGTGTCGTCGTTCGGGAGCCTTAGTTCGGCCGCCGTGCGACGCGGGAACGTAGCATCACTCATAGATCGCGCCGCCTCCTATACGGCTTGATCTTCCCGCCCGAACACGCGATAGGAGCGCGGTCCAGGCGGGAAGAGGGGAATTAGCTCGCGTCCCAGCCACCCATACCACCACCGGTGTAAGTCCCGCTGCCACCGAGCAGCGCGGCGTGCGTGTAGCTGTTCTGGAGGGTGATCTTACAGGAGTAGCCGAACGATCGGTCTTTCTCGGCCTGGAAGGTCGAGTTAACCATCATCGTTTTCTGCATTCTGGTCACAGGCGCGTTCAGTAGTTTCACGCGCGGCAGGTGGACTTCGTAGCTGTAATAGAAGCCAGTCGATCCGATCTGAGCGCCGACGTACTGGAGGTTGATGCCGAATTTACAGTTCGTGAGGTTGGCCCTCGCAATCGTGTTGTCGAGGAACAGGAAGTCCATCTTCCCGCTTGCGCTAAAAACGTTGCCAACAGGGTCGGTCGGGTCGAATCCACTCCCGCCCGACATGTGGCTCTCAATGTCGCGGATGAGGTCAAGAACCCACCCAGGCTGAATGCGCGCATCGACCGCCGAATCGTTGAGCGTTACGAAGGTGTTCGAGAACCCCGACTCGTTGCCGAACCGCATGTTCCCCCACACCAGCGGACCGTTCCCGCAGTTCCCCTCTGCCACGTCGATCGCGGTCGGCGCGAGGTTGAGTTTCACCTGCTTCGTGCCATCGCCGCCAAGCTGCGAAGGCAGAAGCGCCGCGGCGTTCGTGAAGTCGTAATCGGTGTCGATGCCGCCGCCTGCCGGGTAACGGTTCGGGATTTGTCGGTGCGCGTAGTAGTCGGCCTGCCACGTCAGGACAGCGCCGTGCGTGATGTGAAGACCAGGGAAAATCAGTCCGGTCGAGAGTCGTCCGCTCGACGCATCCCCGTACTGCTCCTCCATCACAAAAGAGGGCATGTGCCGCACGGTCGGCGTGAAGACGTGCTTGAGGGCACCCGCTGCAAGCGTCGATTCAACGTCGCGCCCGAAGATACCGAGCGCCGGGTAATACAAATTCTCTGGGTCGAGCTTCGCGCTGTCCTTCCCCTGGTAATTCTTCCCGGTGAGTGTTACGCGATTGATTTCGGAGTCGCCGTCCTGTTCGTCCGTTCCGACATCCTTCGTCGTGCCATCGGAGAAGCCGCCGCCCGGCTCCGCGATGAAGAAGCGCATCGGGTTTGTGTTAACGATCCCGACGTTGTAAACGTTCGCTCCAAGCGAAGTGAGCGGTGCGGACCGGAACGCCGATTCGATGCCAAGTCCCACGATGCTCTGACGACCTGATTGCGGGTTTGCCATGTCATTCTCCTCAAACCGCCAGAGCGGTATGCATACGGTAATAAGACCTGCTCACGCGTCGCAGGTCGGGTTCCAACTGTAGTGAATGCGGACCGGTACGATCGCGATCCCTTCCGCCGATTGCTGAGTGCCGCCGCCGGTGGCCGTCGTCCAGACGCGTTCGTTCGTGATGCTCCCGGCCCCGCCGGGCATCTCTAGTCCGTACCAGTAGTCCGTCACGACGATCTGGGTCATCAGGATCACCTTCACGTTTCGGCGCAGTTGGTTGCGCATCTTCCGAGCGGTGTACTTGTCCGTCGCGAGGCACGTGATGTAGAGCGGCACGGTGAGAAGGCGCAGTTCGACGCGCCCGGTCCCCGACTGAACTTCGAACTCCTCGTCATCGGTTGCCTCTAATCCCCGCGTCCCAACGTAGATACCCGGACTGTGCCCCACACCGTCCGGGTCGTGGGACTTGTCGAAGAGGTTGACGTAACCTGCTGTTGGCGTGTCCCCGAGCGACTCGCGCTTGACGCCCGTCCAGCCAGGGGCATAAGAATTCCCGCCTGCGTAAAGGCGGGAATCGGCAGCGAGGATCGTCAACAGTTTTGCGCTTATTTTCTCGATCATTTGGTAGTCAGCACCACGAGAACCGTAACCGCTGCGAATGTGTTCCCGACGTGGTGTGGGATCATGCCCCTTACCACGCCCGTCCATCCGTCGAGCGTCCGCTTGATCTCAGAACCGTTCGAGAGCAGGTATGGGCTTGCGAGCGCACTCGCCTGGAACCGTATCTCGTAGCTCTCTTTGTTGTATTCATTCTCGCTGAGGAAGGTTTGAATGCGCTCCATCCCGGCTTCCGTCCACACAGAGGGAACTGCGGCCGAGCCATTAATGGTTGTCAGACAGCCCTTCTGCTTGATGCGCTTCGTCGCGAGCCGCTTCGCCTTCGCCGCAGAGATGCCCATGTCAGCTCATCCTCTTGCCCGCCGCGATGCGCTTGAGTTTATCGTTGCCACGGCTTCGGTAAGCCATAATCACGTTCGCGAAATTTTTCTGAAGCTGCGGCACGCTCGCGGAGTTCATCCAGTTCTTAGCGCCCCCGCTCGTGTCAACCTCAAAACTCCCGATCTTCAGCGACTCGCCAGCGCCGTCCAACCCCAGGTCCTGATACCGCAGGATGCGCGCCGTGCACTCGTCGAGGATCGCCTGCGAAACGTCGTTCGGAAGTGCCGCCGCGAAACCCCACGTCGTCGTGACGCTGATGTTCTGGATGCCGAGCGCAAAGATGCCCGAAAGCCCGTAGGAGGCCCCGAGGATCGCGCCCGACGACTGCGGACGGATGAGAGTGTTATGGCCGCGATTGTAGCCGTTGTACTTCAAGAGCACGTCGGGATAGGCAGCGCCGTAACAGGTCACGGTGAGTGGCGTGCCCGGAACGATGTCGTCCACTGGTAGTTCAGGATAGCCATTGCCGTCGAAAATGCGCGTCTCGGTCGTCGGAACGAACTGCCTCCCTGTGCCGCCCGCCCCGTGCAGTCCGACCGGCGCTTGCAGTTCACCGAGCACCTGCACGAGCACGCGCTCCGCCTGCACCCCCACCCACGTCTGATCGAGGTCTGGGTCTTGGATGTGGACCTCAAGCCCGATTTCCGAGACGTAGGGTATGTTCAGCGAATCGGGCACGGTTCTACCTCTTCCAGCCACGGATAGACGGCGTTCAGGAAGTCGTCGAATTCGGTGTCAACGCCCATATACTTCATGCGATCGCCGCGCATCAGGAACCGCGTGTAATAGCTCGTGATGAACTTCGACGCCATGTTCCCGACGCAAAACGCCTTCTGCTTCTGGATCACCGACCACAGCGCGACGTTGTTCGGCGTGCTGATGACCGCATCGCACCGCTCGGAGAGCGCGAGCATCTCCATGTTTCCCGGCGTCTTACCGATCATGTTCACGAGCCGGTCGTTCTCACAGAGTCGGTCGATGGGCTGTAATCCGGTCACGACGTAGGTATGCGGCGTCGTCAGAAGGAGGCGCTCGATCGCTGCCTTCCAGTGCGGCCAGTGGTTCTGAGAAGTCTCGCTCCACGTGCTTACCGGATGGATGTGGATTACTTTTCCGGGGCCGTCGAGACCGTTTTCAATGCTCGCGTTCCGAGCCCACCGTCGCGCGCTCTCGGGCAGTTTCGCGTCATGCCAGAGTTGCACCGCCTGTTTGTGGAACCACTTCATGTTGATGTGGGTCTGCGTGACTTTGCACGGATCTGGCAGGTTCGGCTCGATCGGTTGAATGACTGCAAGCCAATCGGCAGGTTCCGTGCCAGGGCGAGCGGCAATCTGCCAGAACCTCGGATATACGTCCACGCCGGTGATCTTGACCGCGATCACGTCGCAAACAAACTCCTGTTCACGAAACCAATCCGCGATCGAAGGGTCGGGGCCAACGTAGAGCACATTGCACAGCGGTTGCCCTGTGTGCTTGAGCATGGCTTTCATAACGCCCGCACACATAAAGGCATCGCCCCAGTGCCCGAACGCCGTCGTCCACGTGATCGGTCGCTCGGGTAGATCGACGCCGCCCATAAAACTTTCGACGAGTTCGATGTCGTCGGTCATAAACTGGTTGCAGCCGGGGCAGAGCGGCGTTTCCAGCGTCCATCGGCACTGCGTACAGGTATATTGAGCCATCTCAGGCGACCTGACCCTTCGGACCTTCGGACTTCTGCATCATAGGCGCAACAATCTGCTCAAGCGCCTCGATCCGCTTCACGAGGTCGTCAAGGGTGTTCCCGCCAATCGCCCCGCACTGCGGACACTTCCACTCCCGCAATCCCCACGGGTGCTTCTCGATATTGCATTCCGGGCACTTCGGCCCTTGCACCAGTCCCATTGTTCCCTCCCCAGAGAACGACCTAAGAAATCGGTTGCGCACCGGCTGCGGTAGGTCGCCGCTTTTCCCCGTCGGGTGCCGGTGCGCAAGGTGAGAACGACTTACGCGGCGGTCTGGATCTGGACGCCGTGGGTCGGTCGCATCATCGTGTAGCCGTAGAGCACGTCCAGCGTCAGAACGTGCGCGCCCTGAAGGTGCTGGTAGGAGTGCATGAGGCGCAGAGAAATCCCGCTCTCGGGATCGGTGATGACCGTCGCCTGCACGCCGAGGTTGCCGTCCGGGTTCTCCAGCGGACGGGAAGCGAAGAGGATCGCATCCTCCGAGAAGAACGCATTCCTGTCGTAGAGCGGGCTGGCGGCGTTCGGGATGAGCTGCGTCACTGCGAGTTCGAAGTTGTACAGCTTGCCGAGCGCGCCCGCCATCGTAAACGGACCGGCCCCGCTCGCGCCGCCGACCTGCGCGTTCGTGATGTCGTTGGACACCCCGAGCGAGTCGTAGCGCACGAGCCTGTCGATCTGGAAGAGTGCCTGCGCCTGGCTGACTCCGCAGATGCCGTACTTCTTCATGCTCGCGGGAACCTGTGCGGTCACGAGGTACCCCCACGCGGTGATGATGTTCGCTTCCGTGATGTTGCCCGCGTTGACGATCGTGCCGCCCGTGAAGGACGTAACGAGGCTCAGGAGATCGATGTCGATCTGTTCTGCGAGGGCGATGCACGCGTCCTCGACGTACCCCTGGATCACGTTCTGATTGGCGGTCGCGATTGCGCGCGACTCCACGCCGAAGGTGACTTCCTTGTGCTTGTTGAGTGTCAGGTCAACGGTCGAGGAAGAGGGGTTCTGAACCGTGTAGTTCTGGTTCTCCGCCTTGTCGTTGACCGAGAGGCTGCCGCGCTTCGGCAGGTGCAGGGTCTGCCCGACGTTGAACTTCTGCGTGCTGTCGAGATCGGTGTCCCGAGTAACACACTTCTGGATTGTCAGGTAGTTGCGCAGTCGTCCGAGTGCGACGTTCAGCCAGACTTCGGGGATGAACCCGCTGGCTTGAGAAGTCGTGATGTTGGTATTTGCCATGTCCGATTACTCTCCCAGGCAGGCAACAAAAAAGCCCCGATCGCTCGGAGCCTGTTCATCTGCCTATTCGATTGTTAGCCTGCCCGTGAGAGGGTCAGGAGGGGTTAGCGGTTAATGCGACCTTCGCGCATCGCCGCCATGATGTCTTTCTCGTTCGCTCTAAAGAAAACGGGGTCCGAGAGCTGTTCCTTGGTATAGGTCGCACCCTTCGGCCCCTGGTCGTTTGTCGGATTGGTGGGAGTGCCCACCTTCGGCCGCGCCTTCGTGAAACCTTTCTGCACAAGGTCCTCGGCGTCGGCACGGATAGCCGCCTCGTCGGTCCCGATGAGGCGCGGGATCATCTCGTCGCGCAGGTTGAACTCGCGCCCGATCTTGTCGCGTAGGGCGTTCATTCGGAACCCCTCGACTTCTGCGGCAAGTTGGTCGCGCTCTTCCTTAATGCGGGCTTCGTCGGAGAGCTTCGCTTTACGCGCCTCTTCCGCCGCCGCCTTCGACTCTTCGTCGCGACGCTTGTAGGCTTCGTTTTCCCGGCGAAGGGCTTCGAGTTCTGCCTTCCGCTTTTCCTCACGAGCCGCATACGCCTCGCGCGCTCGCTCAGCTTCCGTCTTGACAACTGCCTCGGGTTCCTGCCCGGTAGATTCATCAACCGTCTCCGCCGTGGTGTCTTCAGCGGGATTCGCTACTTCGAGATCGGCCATATTCGTTGCAACCCTTCTCCCGTTTTAGAGCCTCGGGGAGGCTTCGTCTCATGCGTTTCGCGCCTGCATGGTCGGCGCTATTTTCCTGGTGCGCTTCTTCTTCGTTAAACTGGCGGCGCTTCGTCCGCTGGTGGAGGGTTTTCAGGTGCCGGGGCCGGTGCGGGTGCAGGCGGGATAAGCGCCTCAAGAGCATCGACCTGCGCGTTCAGCCGATCGGCGTCTGCACTCTCGCCAGCGGCGATCTGTGCCTGCAGGTCGGCGATTGTCGCATCATCTGCGACCGACTTGGCTTCCAGGTCGCTAACGACCTTGTTGAGTGCTGGAATATCTTTGTCCAGCCTGTCGAGGGCATCCGTTAATAGGCTCAAGATTTGCTCCATTCTGTGCATGTACATCCCGCGAAGGATGCGGTACGCTTCGTCGATGTCGTGGGTCTTACTCATGCGCCCTCCCAATCCGGCGCTCTTACTTCTGCGCTTTCATCGCCGCCGCAGTCCCGGCGTCCTGCGGTCCCGTCTTGCTCGGCCCGGCTGGAGCATCACCTGCCCCGGCCACGCCCCCCCTGTTTCTTAGCGCCGCCTGCGTGCCCGCCTCCAGAGTGCCCGTAGGTTGCCCCGCAGTCGCCGCGTTCGGATTGCGGTTAGCTCCGTCTGTGATTGCCATAGTTGTTTGACCTTTCTGATTTGGTTCGTGCCGATATGTCGCCACGAAGGTATTTCGTAGGCTGGCACATCGGCCAACCCCCATACGTGAAGTGTCAGGATGATGCGCATGAAAAACCATCGCCACGCGTTTTCGACGATTAGCGCTGACTTATGAAACATCCACCGAAACGGCCACGGCGTAACGCACATGTAAAGAGCGTCTGCGTACGCCATTCGCTCTTCCAGAAGTCGCCAGTCAAGGCCCATCATGCCGATCTTCTTCGGAAACGCTTTACAATCTAGCGAGATGTGCCTTAACGCGTAATATGAAATGGCGATAGGTGCTCGCATGTCGCCTTCAACGCGGACAGGAATGTGATGATGCACGTTTGCCCGCAAAGGGTCAGGAACGGCTTCCATAACGATCTGGCAAGTCTTCATGGTCACGGCTTCTTTTTGACAACCTTTTTCAGTTTTGGATTAGCGGCCTTCGCTTTCGCGGAAGCCGAGCGACTCGCCGCCGCGAGTATCGCGTCAGCGCGCTCTTTGCTGACGCCCTCACCTTTCTCAATCTGCCCCGCCGCTTTCGCGAAACCGGGGTGTGCTTTCTTTGTCGCCATAATTATTTTCTCTTTCGCGCCAGAACCGTGATGCTTGTGATCGAACATCTCGGAATGCACATGAGCGCATCGATGTTCATTGGGTGCTTGTCTGTCCAACGTTCAGTCAGGGACTGAACGACGGTCACGCTGTCCTTGCACTGCTTCGCTAGAAATCCAACGGTACTGTGCTTCATGTGTTCGGCGTTCTCGTGCCATATTACATCCGTGAAGTGCTGCCATCCGCCGACGTGCATACTGTCGAGCCAATCGATCTGCACGATGTCCCAGAGTTTTGGCTTCTTCACCCAACCTCATCCTGTTCTCGAAACAACCCTAAATCGAGTTCGGTCGGCTTACTCCAATCGTGCGCCGCCACGGTATCCAGCACATACTGCGCCGTCGCGCGCTCGGTCAAATGCGTCATGCAGTGGTCGTAGCCGCGTTCGTAGATCGCAAACGACCGGTCTGGGTCGGCAAGTGCGGAGTGCAGCTTCTGGCAAACATCCGTCCCGAGGAACTCCTCACCGTCGCTCTCGACATCGTAGGCGACGCACGTCACACCATCTTCTAAGGGCGCGCGCGTGCGAATCGACAGCGGCCCTTGCAGGAGGAGCGTTCGCACGAGAACCTCGGTCATCCGAAACGAACCGGAACCGTAGCCGTCGAAGGAAACGCTTGCCTTCGCGGATCGCGTGCGGCTGAAGAACTCGTCTTGCGGCATCCTCGGAACCTGCTCGCCTGCCTGGTCATTCAGGACGCGGATTTCCGATTTTACGTGACACCCACGCAGCGCGTCCGTGATGTGCATCCGCCACGGGTGCGATGCGCCCCAGCTTACGAACAAATCCTGCTCGCGGCGTAAGTACTCCTCGCGGTCAGGGCGATCGTGACAGACCGAGAATGCGTAGAGCGGGTAGTCGATCGGATGGTACTCGCTCGGAAACTCGATGTACTTGCTGTGCTCGCGCAGGAAGTAGGGGAACGACTTGCCCTGCAAGAACCGCCTCAGTTTCTCCTGCTCACCGCAATCCTTCGTGTCGTGGCTCATGCTTCCCGGCGCAAAAGCGTTCGCGTAGTGCCGGATGATGTTCGGGAGCCGCTTGTAGTACCCGTACTCAGCACAATCGACGAATGCGATCGGCACGCTATCGTCCGGGAACGTCGGGTAGATGTATTCGCGGGTGTGGGCGGTCTGATTAAAAATCAGGACAAGATCGTAACCATTGCCGGGATTGAAGTACGTGACTTCGTGGCCGAGTTCTTGCAGGCCCCGGAAGAGACCGACTTGCAGCGGGCTCCCGCCGAGTGTCGAGAGGTAGAGTGCGATCTTCAAGCGTTCACCAACTGCCTCTCGGTTGTCCTCAAGATGTTCGGCGGCAGCGGCCCCGACTGACCCATGCTGTGCTCGTACGAAAGCCCGACGCCGCCCGCGTTGTACGGAATTCCGAGCGCCGCCCGCACTTCCGCCTCCAGCGCGTCGCGCAACTCCACGATCCGCTCAGCGCTCAGATGATCGGTGAAGACGTAGGACACGTAATCGCCAGGCACGCCTTTGTAGTACTCCGCCACGCGGTTAAAATCGACCTCGTAGGCGTGGAGACGGTCGCCGGACTTCGGCGCGGTGTACGTCCATGTTCCCGGAGCGGTCTCAGTCGCCTCATCGTAATACGGCGTTCCTGGATAGGTGCTGATCACCGTGCAATCAAAATCGTCGGGCCGCTCTTGCAGAAGCCACTGCTTCGTCGCTCCGATCGTCTCGGCGCTCTCCCCGGCGTGCCCGATGGACATTAGGGCTTTCACCTTCAGCCCGTGCCGCCTCGCAATCGCCATGCACTCGCTGTTCTGCTCGCGCGTCGCCTTCTTCTGGATGTTCTCCAGGATGCGCGGACTACCGCTCTCGAAGCCGATCAGTATCCACCGGAACCCGGCGCGGACCATCGCTCGCGCTTGCTCGTCGGTGAAGAGGTTACTCTTGACGAAGCCGCGAAGCCGAAACTCGACGCCCAATTCCGCCTGCAGTGCCGCAATCGCGTCCATCAGTTCGACCATGCTCTTGCTGACGTTGAGTTCGTCGTCGTAGAACATGAAGCCGGTAACGCCGTACCGCTCGTAGAGGTGCCGCACTTCCGCGACCACATTCTCGGTCGAGCGGGTGCGGATGCGTCGCAGCATCGGGGAGTTGCGGCCCCCACAAAAGGCGCACATGTACGGGCATCCGAGCTGTCCGATCAGCGACGTTGCGCGGTGGCTCTCGATCGCGTAATGATAGCTCTCCATGTCCACGAGGTGACGCGCCGGGAGCGGGAGTTCGTTGAGCCGGTCGTTCGTCAGGAACAATCTGCTCGCGGCATCGTCGCCGTCGATTAACTTCGGCGCATCCGGCATGAGTGCATGAAAGATGCTATCTTCGCCGTCACCTGCCACCAGCACATCGAACATTTCTGCCAGAACGTCAAACGCACGAACCGCGCGCCCCGTGATCTCATGCTTCACCTCTCGCTTCCGTGCTGCATTTACGAGCGTGACGTGCGGACCGCCGAGGATCACCTTCGCATCCGGCCGTGTTTCTCTCAGAACCGCTGCAATCTTGGCTGTGGCGGGCATCTGCGGGGTCGTCGCGGTCAAACCGAACACCGTCGCGTTCGTGCGGCTCGCGTGGTCCCGAACGGCCTCCTCGTAGTTCTCGACACCATTTAGGTCCAAATGCTCGACGGTGTATCCGTCTGCCTCCAGAACCGCCCCGACCCGGAGTATGCCGAGCGCAACAAAAACCCGAGCGTCTAAGAGGAAGACGCTCGGGGGAGTGATGAGACAGATTGTCGGCTTATTCACTTGTGGACCCATCGGAGCGTGACGACCGTCGTCCCTTCGGGTGCGGGGCCGAAAACTTCATCGACCGCCCGCTTCACGCCCTGAAAGTGATCGTGGCCGTAGTCGTGGAAGACGATCACGCCGCAGGGCCTCACTCGCGGCCACCACCTCGCGATGTCGGCGACCACATCCTCGTACGTGTGCATCGCATCGAGGAAGATCATATCGTAGTCGTCGGTCAGGCATCCCGCCGCCGTCTCGCTCGAATAGAGGCGGTATTCGACGTTCAGGAACCGCGCCGTGGCCGTCCGGAAGTCGTCGAGCGTCTGAACGCTCTCCATCTGTTCCTGCCCGGCGGAATTGGCCGAAAACGTGTCGCAGCACATCAGCGATTTCGCGGTGATCGCCATGCAGAACGCCGACAGCCCCTTGAACGAGCCGATTTCGAGCACGTCGCGGTTTGCAGCCAGTTCCGCGAGCTTGTCCATCTCGCTCGGATGGAGGAACCCTTCAATCCCTATTGATTTCGTCGTCTCAAGTAGGTCCAATTTACGACAGTCCCCATTTCTTCAGAAACTTCGGCATGAGCTTGTCCTTAGACCCGCCATTAAAGTGAAAAACACCGGGTGTCGTCCCGGTGATCCGGTTACGAATACGTTCGCCTCGCGTATCGAACTCTTTCACGAACGACGCGCTCAGGCACTGCGCCAGCTCGCACGCGGTATCGACGACCATATCGACCGGCTGCGCGATATAGGCGATCTGGCTCTGTTCCTGGTCGTCGGGGTAGATCCATCCGGTATCGTCTGCGTTTCGCCGGTCAAAACCGAGCGCATCGAGGTTCTGCCACTCTAGGCACGCGAGCATCTTCTCGGCCGGGCCACAAAAGAAGCCGTTGTTCAAGAACCGCCACGGCGACCCGGTATCCGGGAAGTGGTCGGCAAGATCAGTGCGCGGCCAGCACGCTTTTTCTGCGTTGAACACGATCGCATCGCCGTAGAGAGACGCGGCGCGCTCGTCGATCGACTGCGGGTGCTCGCAGAACACGATGTCCCAGGCGTCGCACACAATAATCCGATCCGCTTTGTTCTTTCCAGCCCGCAGCCAGTTGCGCAGCAGGTTCGGCTTGGTAATCAAACCGCCCCACGGCTCGTTCATCCCTAAAATCACAGGCTTGAACTGGAAGCGCTTCAGGCTTTCGAGGTAGGTCGAGAAACGATAGTACGGCTCCGTTGGCACGCGGCTCGAAACCGACACAACTTGCACCGATTTAACCAAGTGCGAGCCTTCCGTAGAACGCGGGACCGCAAATCTCCTTCGCGCCGCCGTTGAAGTGGAAGACGCCAGGGGCCGAACCCGTGATTTTGTTCGTGATTTCGTCTCCCGAGAGGTCAAACTCGCTCAAATCGCACGCCGAGAGCGTCTGCGCGAGTCTGCACTGCGTGTCAACGACCATTTCGACCGGTTGTTTGGCAAAAAGCGACTGATATTCACCCTGATCGTTAGGATAGGGACCGCCTGGCGGGTCAAAACCGATGCTTTCGATGTCCATCGCGTTCAGAAGCGCGAGGATTTGGCTTGCCGGACCGCACATGAAGCCGGAATTCAAAAACCTCCACGGCGAACCATTGTCCGGGAAGCAGTCGCGCAGGTCTTCGCGCGGCCAACAGCCCTTTTCACCGTTAAACACCACTGCATCCCCGAACCACTCGGCGCACCGGTCGCCGATCCCGTGCGGATGCATCGCGAAGATGATGTCGTAGGCGTCACAGACGATCAGTCGGTCGCTCGTGTTGTGCCCGTTCCGCAGCCATTCGCGAAGAAGGTAGGGCTTCGTCATCAATCCTTGCCACGTGCCGTTCATTCCGAGGACCGTCGGCGTCTCAGCGAAACGCGCGAGGCTTTCGATGAATAGGTCGAACCGATAGTACGGCTCTGCGGGAACCCGGCTTGCTACGGTAACGACTTGTGCGTTCATGTTCGCAAAAACTCCGCAAAAGCCGGATGTATGCGGACATTAGGCTTCTGTTTAATCACGAGGTTGTATGCCTGACACCAATCCAAGTCCTGAAGCGCCATGAGTGCGGAAACGACGACCGCTGCCGATCGGCTCTGTCCTGCAACGCAGTGAACCAATACGCTTTTGCCTTGGTTGTAAGCCTCTGCTACTGAACACACTGCCTTGTCGAATTCAAGGCGCGAATTACCTGGACCGTCTACGAGTTTGAAATGTTCATCCCCTATGAAGGGCGAATCAACAGCAACAGTGACCACGTGAAAGTCGCTGTGGCTGTCGCGAGCAGCCATCCAATCACCGAGACACAAGCGAGGGATAATCTCGTTCATGCCACCCTCGCCGACACAGATTCGTGCCCACTCGTCCATCGTCCGAACTTGACACTCTCGAAACCCGCCCATTCGAGCATCATAGTCACGTGCTTCACGCTGTGAACAAAAACATGCTCCGCAGGGCAGAAGAAGCGCTCACTGACATCCTCGGGCGGATTAACCATCGGAAGCATGAGCAGCAACTGCCCGCCATCCTTCAGCAGCCGTTTGCATTCGGTCAGGAACGGACCGGGATCGTGAATGTGCTCAAAGAGGTCGAGCGCGACGATCAGAGAAAACGAGCCGGGATTGATCCGCGCCGTAACCTCCGGGAAGTACCCGAACATTAAGTGCGCTTCCGGCCCCGCCGTTTCCTGGATGTACTCGCGGTACGAGCGATCAACGTCGATCCCGAAGACGGGCGTAAATCCGGCATCGTGAAGCCTGCGAAGGAGGTTGCCAGGCGCGCAGGCGATTTCAAGCGCACCTCCGCCCGCTCCCTCGATCTGCCCCATCACGTATTCGTTCTTCGTGACGCCGCACTCGCGGTGATTGTCTACGTTGAAACTCTGCTCAGAGATCGTGGATCGCCCATTCTCGTGCGTCCAGTAGTCACGCTCGTAGATCGCCGCAGGGTCCACTGGAGCCATGCTGACGTACGTCCCACACAGCGTGCAGATTTGATAGTCCTGCACGCTGCACGGACCCAGATTGTGTGCGCATGGGATGATCGGTGTACGCGGGTCTTCGGCTATTGGCGCTGCTTTTCTCCTCATCCTGGCACCTGCGGTTCCGGGACCGGCTTTCTGCCGATGTACAGGATACTGTAGCAGTCCGGGTTGTCATCTACGAAGTCGTCGCGGATCGCCTCGTAGGTATGGAGATAGGCGGTCAGTTCCCCGACGTGGCTCTCGTGGCGGTGGTTGCCGTTGTCGCAATCGTACGGCGGGTTCGCCTCCAAACCGCGCAGGACATTCCGACGGAACCGCAGCCGGTCCGGGACCGCAATCAACATGTACCCGCCCGGTTTCAGCACACGATCCCACTCGCGCAGGACTGGCCCCCAGTCCGAAAAGTCTTCGAGGAGGTGGCTCGCGTGCACGAAGTCGAGCGTGTGATCTTTGAACGGGAGGTCGGTCGCGTCTCCCTGATAGTGGATGTCCCCACGCTCGCGGTTCGGGTTATACGACTTGAACTGCTCGTCGGGGAGATCGAGTTGGATCGCCCACGGCGCGATTGGAGACCCGTCGCTGCCAAGATCGACGCCGTTCCCTTGAACGTACTCGGTCACAAGATGACGATGCCTGTCTGTCTCGCTCATCGTCCCGTCTCGACTTTCTGCAGACGGGCTTCCGTCAACAGTATTGGGAATAACGTCTCCATCTCAAGTAACTGAGTGTAGCGCTCCCTCGTGATAGTTACGCCGACCACTCCTTCAACCAGTTTGGAAAGTCGTTCGACTTCACGCTCCAATTCTGACAATCTGTCGTTCGTACTTGGTTTTCTCATCAGTCGCCGCCTCCTATTCGGCTCTTGATCCTCTCCATCAGCCCGAGAAACAGCATGTGAAGGATCACCATGTGAACGTCTTCCGCTTGCTGCATACTCTCGGTGGGAACGTGGATCGAGATGTCAACCGTCTTCGCCAGCACGCCGCCGTCGAAGCCTGAAAGTCCGATCGTCGTCACACATTCACTCTCACTCGCGACATGTACGGCGTTGAGAACATTCGCGCTGTTCCCGCTCCCCGACACGGCCACCAGGACCGCCCCGCATTCGTTCCACGTTGCCACTTGCGGGGCAAAGACGTTCGACCATGCGCTGTCGTTGGCCCATGCGCTCACAAGCGGCGTAGCGTCGTTCAGACAGATCGCCTTCAGCGGCTTGCCGGTCTCTAGGCCGATATTCTTTTGCAGATCATTAACGATGTGGGAACATGATGACCCGCTACCGCCGTTGCCGCAGAACATGACGACTTTGTTGTTTTGCCAGGCTCCGTAGAGTGCGTCTACAGCCTTAATCACCTCGAATATGTCTATCCACTGTACAAGCGTCGCAACCTGCTCGCTGTACTTCACAAAGCGCCGAACAATCGGACTATCTGTGCCGTACTGTCCGTATCCCTCGTGCTGAGACATCTTGGTGCACTCTTGCAATTTCTGTTTGAGGCGTACTCGTTTGTCGCCCCTCAATTCCTGCGAAATCTCTGGTAAAGCCATCGTTCCGCCGCCTCCTACACGGCTCACGCGCTGATGTTACTCCCCTGGCTCGCATCTACAAGCAGCGAACTCGCTTCGCCTGCAGCATCCGCTGCCGTCGGCGTCATCCCCTGATTTTGCATCGCGATGATCTTCGCTTCCGTTTCCTGCCTCTGCGTCTCCGCCTCTACTTGAACCGTCTTGATCTCGTTCGGCGGGATCTTCTCCGCCCGCGCTACCCGCTCGACGCCGCGAGCGTGCGGCAGGAGGTGGTTGTTGACCTGGCTTATCGTCCGGTCGGTCGTTGCCTGCAAATCCCTCGGCGTCTCTGCGAAGTACGTGGGCCAATCGCACGAGACTTCCATTTCCGGGTCCCACGTCCGAACCTGCGGAAATCCGCCCATGTTCTGCAGGGCGGTCAGGACCTGGTGGAAGAAGAGACATAATCCGCTTGCGCCCCACAACTCCCTCTTTCTATCCGCTGTCGCGATCGTCCGGGAAAACGTCATCGCAAACGCGAGGCTCGTCATGTTCCCTTTGTTCGTGATCGCGGCAGGGTCAACCCGCGACAGCCCAACACCCCGGTACAGCAAATCCTCCATGCGGTCGGCATACGCTCCGCTGTAGGCGCGCGCCGCCCCGGACGGCTCCAGGAGTTTCGCGTCGGCCCGGACATCCGGATTATCGTTCCGAATGCTCAGTGGCTCACCTGGCAGCAACGGCCCTTCGTTATCCACATCCGCGTTCGTGACGACCAGGTTCGGCTCGCTGTGCATCTGGTTGCCACGATCTTCGCCGTGGAGCGTGAGCGCGATACGATCGATCAGACGAAACACGCGCCAGCAGTCGCCTTCTCCGAGTGGGTTTCCCGCAACCGCCTTGTTTCGAATGACGGTGATCGGGATGACGCCGAGCGGGTTCTCCTCCTCGCTCTCGATCTGCCAGCGTCCTGGGTCGTCGGTGTCGCCAAGGTGCGTCCGGTAGCCGGGCAGAGACCCGATCCCTGTCACGTCGGATGCGCCTGCAGGCAGCGGCACGTACTTGACGAACTTCTCGTCTGTCCACTCCTCGCGGTAGTAGTACCAGTTGCCGTCGGCAAGGCTCCGGTACGGGTACTGGATGCGCGCCATAAGTAGGTTCAGGCGGTCGTGCGGATCGATCCAGACGCGGCACTCGGTCGGGATCTTCAGGAAACTGATCTTGACCGGGCAAGCCTTGTCGTTTGGATCGACCATGAACTTCGCCGCGAGCGCGCCCTGGTTGCCTGCGTCCTCCGCGAGCGGGATGTACTGGCTCGGCAGTCCGTTGCGCTTGATGATCGTCTGCAGGAAGTCGTCGAGGTCGGGATCGTCCGGAACCGAGAATGTCGGGACGCCGTTCCTGAACGTGAACTCTGCGAGTTCCGAGACCATCATGCCCACGTAAGGCAATGGGGTCGGCGGCGGCCCCTTTTCCCTCGGCCACTGGCTCGTCCCGAACGCGTGGATCGGGTACGGGCGCATGTGGTAGTAGTCGAACGACTGCCAGGCGGCGAGCGCGGTTTCCAACTGAAACGGGGCAGGTGTCGCCGTGTTTATAAGATCGTTACCGGTCACGCGCGCCCCTTCTTAAGCAAACGTAAACTTATTCCGAACCTTGCCGCTCGCCCGCTCGACCCGGTTCACCTGCGGCGGCAGCGCGAACGCGAGGTTGAGCGCGTCCGCGTCGTCTGGGCTTCGCTTGATCCGCTTCTTCGTGTCCGCCTTCTTTTCGACTTCGCGACGGCCCTGGCTGTCCACCTTCCACGTCGGCGACATGCACTGGGAGCGCAGGAGGGTCTTGGAGTGTGGGGTCAGGCGCGACAGGTCGAGGTCGCCCGCATCGGCGCGTTCGGCGACCGTAAACCACAACTCGGACCGCTTGTTCGGATAGTCTTTGCGCTGCACGGCGTTGTTCGCGCTGTTGATTTCCTTGAAGTCGTAGGGGCCGCGCAGGTCCACGACGCCGCCCTGAACGTCGTCTATCTGGCACTTGACCTGATGCGGACTCTCACCCTTCGCGTGGAAGCGCTCCGCGAGCTGCTTGAGACGACCCGCGATCTGCAGATTATCCCAGCCGTTGTGCGTCTCGTGGTGGAGGACACAGCAATCGCGGCGCACGATGAAGCTCGTGAAGTCGTCGCCGAAACGCGCCTTGTCGCACCCGATAAACGTCGTTCCTTCTTCCGGTAGTTCCTGCTCGTGCATGGCTGCCTGCCACGCTGCGTCGGACCAAACCGAGGTTGCCCCCGTAGAGGGCCACCTGCCGAGCAACCGGCTCTCTCCGAGCGGACCCGGCCGGTACCACGTCCCGCTCCCTTTCGGGAACTCGAAGTCCCGACTTCGCTTGTCCTCGTGGCTGACCGGCTCGCACCACTCCCGGATACGCCCCTCCACCCAGTTGAGGTCAACGGCCTTTGGGAAGGGCTTCGGCTTGCCTGCGAGTTCAGCGGCGATATTCGGGTGATCGAGGCACGAGATATCGATGACGTGCCACTTGCCGGAACTGATGCACTCGTCGTACGCGACTGACGAGGTGTCGGTCGGATTGCAGAGCGCCAGCCAGTACGCGACATCCGAAGACATCATCGCTTCGCCCGCTATCCAGTAATCCGACTGGATGCCGACGCACTCATCGTAGAGCAGGAAGACCGCCTGCTCGTGCCGTCCCTGGAAAGCCGCGTCACTGGAGGCCGTCAAGCCCATCGCGACGTGATCGGGGCTGCTCTCCATCCTCGGCGCTTTCGGCAACATGCAGTGACGGAGCGACGGCGGCCGCTGCAGGCGTATCTCTTTCCAGATGACATCGACCACCGAGTTCTTTGTCGGGGCCGTCGTGATGCACTGTCCGACCGGATAGGCGTCGTAGAACCAGTTCACGAGGCCGCCCGCGAGGTGGGACTTCCCGACACTGTGTCCGGCCTTGACCAGCACTCTCTTGTGCTTCAAGAGCGCCTCGACAATCTCGACCTGCTTCGGCCACCACACGACCTTCAGGACTTCACGCGCGTACGTCACCGGATCGGTCCGGTACTCCTGGCACGCGATGTCGGCCACGAGGCGCGACGAGAGGTCCGAGAACCACGATTGGGCGAGCGTGCGGCCGTCTTTTAGTGTGGCTGCTGGCATCAGACGATCTGCAATCCCTGCATCGGCCCTCGATAGATCGCATCAACGAACGGCTGGAACACAATATCGCGCCAGTTCGTCCCCCACAGCACCTTTTGTTCGATCTCGTAATTTTCGAGTTGAAACGCCTTACTCAACTGCTCGTTAAGCGCGGAGCAAATTGCATCGCGGATTTGCTGGATGGCTTCCTTCTTCATCTTTCGAATATCGTCGTCAATGAACTCATCGATTGGGTTTAGCACGCCTCACAATCCCCCTCAAAAACCACCACTGGCACAGCACGTCCATGTCCGCAACCGTCTGCATACGGGCGTACGGGGTCTTCAGGAAGGCTTGCCAGATGCGGTCGCGGTGGGTCACTTGTTGTAATTCACGCGCCAGCACGCGCCTTTCAACTCAGGATCGACAAGCACCGGCAGCCCCATCAACCCCTTCACGTCTGTGGTTCTCACAAAACCTTCTTCACGCAGGTTCGCCTTGAACAAGTCGATGTAGTCAGGATGGACCGAAACCGAAACCGCCATCGCAGGCATTCGGTCGGCGAACCAATCCATGATCTGCTTAACGGTTTCCAGCGAGCAAGGCTCAGTCGCGGCATCTGAATAGGTACTGTTCGTGAAGTCGATCACTTCAATCCATCCCACCGCTTAAACGTCACCATCGGGACTTCCGGCACTTCCGCGTACTCCGGCACCAACTCGTATGCCGCACTGTGAATAAACACCTGAAAGCAGTTCCGCATGGCGTCGTACGACGATCCGACCGCGCGGGCATCTTCCGGCAGCGCATTCCCGATCACCTGCCACGGCTCGTTCGACCGGCACATTAAGACGAGCATTTCCGGCGTCACCGGCATTCGCATGACACGGCGGTCTGTGTGTTCGCGCTTGATTATCATCGTTTCACCTCGCGATACTCCAGACACCGGCGGCAGTAGAACAAATCAACGTCGCCGATCCGTATCTTCTTGTCCGATTCAGGAACATCAGCAAGGACAGTATCTGACCGTAAATGCTCGAAATAGTGCTCGCACGGCTTCGTCGGCCGCTGACCGATCGGAATGCCGTCGGGCACAATCTCCGTCACGCTCGATGACGGTGGAACACGATCCTCTGGCTTCGCAGTATTGATTGGTCGGTATCCGGTCATTCCGCCACCACTTTCCCGACATACCGCCGCCCGTAATCATCCACAAGCCGAACCTCCCAGACACCCTCGACTTCCAGCGTTTCGACCACCTTGAGCGGAATATCCGGTCGCTGCTTGTCAGGCTTCGCGGGTCCGTCCGGCGGCGTCTTGATGTGCCAGTTCCAACTCTTGTCTGCACGACGCTTGCCGATCGGCCACTTCTCGGCGACCCACCCACATCGCCGAACGTCGTTGAAGACCTTCGACCCGAACTTCCGCTTGAAAGCCTTCGCAAACTGGATTTCATTCCCAGAACGCCTGCGCGCCTGGCTGTAGGCGTCTCCCTGGCAGAAGCAGGACCGGAGCCGCGTCTGAGCCTCCACGTCACGCACCGCGCTTATCGCCGCAAACACCTCTTCGTCAGAACTCTCCGACGAAACACTCATCCCGATCTCGTGAACACGGACAGCGTGACCCGTCAGCGCATCCACGATTACATTCTTGACACGCAAACCCATAGCAGGTACACTTGAACCGTCGGTCGTTGTAGCCAGCACTGCAACCTCCTTCACGTTATAAGAGCCGATCCTCCGCAAAAGGATCGGCTCTCGTTGTTTCTTTACCCAAACTCTGTTCAGAGTCTGAACACTTTTCTAACGTTCTAAAACGCGCACGCGCGCTATCTACACTGTATTAGTATATTAACTCTCTAATACATAGGCAGAACAGAATTCCCAAGGTGGTACTAATCCGCCACCATCGCCGTATTTACGATCCAACCTCGACCGAAAAATTACCGCGACTTTTTTGGGGGTGCTTTCCCACCATCGCCTACCCCCTCGCCGTTCATGACGCCACGGGTACCGGGTAGGGGTCCTGACTTGCAGCCACGCGTCTACTGTCAGGACTGGTCGGTACTAGACTACGTAACATACCGTTTATTATCGGACGTTGCGCACACGTGATAACTACAGACGTGTGTCTGCCTACTTTGGAGGGGCGTTGACCAGTTGCGCAAGCTCGCGACTGATGCCGTCAAGGGCTTTGGGGTCCGTCACGTGCGTACGTATGATGTGAGTTACCGCGCCGAGCATAACCATTGCCTGCTGTACGCTTATCATTTGCTGGCTGTCTACGAGGTGTTTCCGCTCGCTCTCCTTCAGCAGCCGTATTTCCTGCGTTATCTGGCGTAACTCCTGCCAGGCAGCCCGTTCGTTGTATCCTGCGTCTATCGCATCCAGGATGGCATTTAAGGCGCGTTCGCGCGTCTGTGCTGCATCCTTGCCAAAGGCGTTACGGTAGGTCTGTGCGTGGTCGTGAAGGGCTTGCCAGAGCGCTCCACTCTCCTCTTGTGAAGTGGCGGATAGTACATCCCAGAAGCGTGCCTGAAGCAGAGCAATAGCAGATGTGAGCGAAAGGATGTTCGGATCGTTCATCGATTCGCGGTAGCTGTCCTGCAGTCTAGCCGGAATGAACTTGCTACTGCCACCATGTTTATAGGTAGCAGATGCGATACCGCCAGGCGACCTTCCGCCGTGGTGATAGCAGACCGACTTGCCTATCATCGCGGGTCGTCCGCACGGTCCTCCGTGGCGTTTTGACTTTGCTGTACACATCCGATTGACACCGGGTGTCTGTTGTGACATAGACTGTTGCACGGCTATCGCCAGGTCTCCCACGGTATTACCCATCCCTCATTATTTGACAAACCCTAACAGATAGTGTATCCTCTTATACGGAGGATTATCGACAATGGACGAAACCGAGAAAATCCGCGAAGTGATGTCTATCCTCGGATCGCGAACATCCGAGAAGAAGAAGAAACAGAGCGCCGACAACGGACGCGCTTCTGCTGATCTCCAACGTGGCCGCGTATTCAGCGCCGAGACGCGCGCCAAGATGAAGGCAGCGCAAGCGGCACGGCGAGCGCGCGAAGCGGCCGAAGAGACCACCTAGGTTTTTTTCAACTATTTTCTACATGTAGACAAAATATGTCTTGACACACGCTAACAGATAGCGTATACTGTAGATGTAAGAACGAACTGAATACAGAGACATCCCGGAACGGTACCAACCTCTACCTGTTACCAAGCAGGAAAAGCCGGATGTGAGTTTCCCCCACCTAGCAACAAAAAGATAGCACCGGCGGACACCCTGTTACGCTCACGCATTTACAGGCATCGACTGCAACCGGACAAACTCTTTTGAGCTAAACGAATTGAACGGAGAAGCGCAATGACCATTCAGCAGATCCACGAAACAATGGATGTTATCCACGAACAGAAGTTTGCCACTGGGCAGGTCGTGATACTCGCTCAGACAGTTGACGCGGACAATGTAGGAATGCTCTATCATTCGATCATTGCGAGCGAGCAACTAGGCTCGTACATCCACGCGCAAACCTGGGACTGGGAACGCATCGTAGAGTATCAGCACGAACATCTTATTCGCGAGCGAGAATACGAACGGTTCTGCGCAGAACGCGAAGTATAGCTTGCCACTAGCAGACAGAGGATGGATTGCAGGTTCGCTGCCTGCCTGCTGGTTTATCGTACGCATCGAATACACAAGGAGATAGAGACAATGGCAAGCACGAACGGCGTTTGTTGCCACATCTAAGACTGTTACCGCCGTCAGAGAATGACACCTCCGCTCGCTAAACACGAAAGGAAACGAACAATGAGCATGAAACTGGTTGCACGCTTCTACAAAGACCGCGCTTATGTCGGCGTGAAGGAACAGACAAAAGACTGTTGCGGTAATTGGACAGACCAGCGCGAAGTCGTGACCTTCACTGGCAAGCCGTACAACCAATTCGACTTCGATGCGATTTACGAATTCACCGGGCCGAAACAGTTAGAGCACCTGTTGCCCGATACCGCATGGAGATCAGTTCAGCATGTCGTTCCTGAGCCTCTAGCAGACATTCTAGGACGCGGCGAACACGCTATCTCATGTTCTGCTGCTATGTGGGAGTAGACACGCCCACCCGCACACGAAGCCAACGACTTCCACGCCGTGTTCGCGACCGGCCTGCGGGTTTTAACCCTGGTACATCCGCATTGCACAGACAACGAGGGAGGTTTATAATGGGAGTACTCAATTCAGTGGCCTATGACCCATGCAACTACATGGGCACTGCGTTCGCGCCGGTAGAACTAGAAAACCGTCGTATTGCCCACAAGAACACTTGGGGCCACCTTGCACCTGAACAAAACAAGACTTATCGTGGCTACATCGTGTTCACGCTCACAGTGTACGGCGACATGACCATCATTGATAGCGACTTTGGCGAGTTGCCCGATAGCCCGTGGCTGTTCGACGCCATGAACGAATTTGTATTCGACGACCGATCCCTGCCTGAAGGCGCAGTATTTCGCTGGGAAGGCACATTCCGCAATTATCGATTTAACGGTACGCAAACCGTGATCTATCGCAGATAGTAAGTCACACACTCAAAGTAATGGCCGGTAAGAACCTGCACAGTTCCCCCGGCCGCACCTCGTCCCTCCCGTCAAGAAAGGACAGAACATTATGGCACGCACTCAACAACCAGTCAGCACGCCAACACCCGGACCCTGGCAAAACGACGCATCGCGCAAATACTACGATAAGCACGTCATCCGAAAGAACGGGTTGATTATCGCTGCCGTTCACACATCCGCGCTGGATCGCACGAGGATTGACGCTGAGGCGAACGGTCGGCTGCTTGCTGCGGCCCCGGAACTGCTCGCTGCCCTTCGTCGCCTCGTGAACTGCCCGGACGTAAACGAAGACGAACTTTCGCCGGAAACAATCAAGGCGCTGGACGACGCAAACGACGCGATCCGAAAGGCGACAGGTGCGCCATGATCCTCACCGCCCTCGCCTGCCTCCTCCTGCTGCTCTGCGTCGTGTTCGGCGCGAAAGGAGACACGCCGTGAACGAGATACCACTCCACATCCAACACGCCATCAGCAACAGTCCGGTATTCGCCGAAATGACGATCAAGCTAAACCAGATCGCACAGCTCTGCAACCACGAAGGCACGACGCTCGCCAGGGAACAGCGCGAAAGCCTGGAGGTTGTTCGCGTGCTGACGACGATCAAGGATGATCCGCGCATGTTCCGGCTTTACGCGGATTACGTCGCGGAACAGGTACACGCAGAATTCAACAAGTAAATTGATCCGGTCCGCGTCTACGCCGAGACCAACAACGGCGCAACACTAATCCTGATCTACTCACCCACACCCTGAGAAAAAGAAAGCGACCGCACCCGGAAAGGAGTAAACCGAGCGCGGCCGCTTTTAGAGCCGTCGGGAGACAGGCGACGGGAGTGGGGTGGAAGGAAGGCGGACAAAGAAAACAGGCTCGCCTCCACAATGGATGGCGAGCCTGCTCTGTGCAAAGGTGTGAGACGCAACTATCTCCACTGCAATTCTACTGCAAGCAGTTCAATTTTGTCAAGTGCTCGGTTTTTTGTAACTATTTTTCAGTTTTTTACAAAATACCTAGTTTTACCCCTTGACAACCGGTACTAGGTATTGTAAAATTAACCTATCACAAACACACAGGCGAGCCGCGCTGGAACCGCGATCGCCGCGACGAAGAGGAGATTACGAAGATGATCGCACCCACAATCACCACCGCGACTGAGACCGTGCGACTGTACGAGGACAACGCAGGGCTATTGCACCTGTACCTCGTAGGTGACGACAAAGTGATTTGCAGCGTTCCGGGCGAACCGGGCAAGTTTGAGCAGGACGCGCGACTGTGGGGCGAGTGGACGCCCGACTGGTCGAACGACGGTAATATCACCTGCACACTCGATGAGTTCTTCGAGGATGGCAATCCGGACGGGTACGCCCAGGGTGAGCGCAAGAACGATATGGTCCACGTCGCTAACTATCTCAATAATGCTGTTGAGATGGTTGGATGCCCCGGCAACGCCGCGCAGATTTACATCACCGGCAAGCGGATCGACGAGTAGGTTGGATGTATGCGGGGCGCGCCGCTGGAACCGGCCGCCCCCGGCCCGCCAGGAGACAGCGGGCATACTCAGTTTACCAGGGAGACAACCAATGCCGCGATACATCCTATGCAATATCAAAGGCCGCGTCGTGTTCGTGCGGCCAGATATGCCCCGGACGCCGATTATCCAGGTGTTTAGCCACTACGGACAGGCCGAAACGAAACGCGCGGTAGAGCTGATCCAGAAGGCGCTTGAGGCGGAGGAACAAACCAGTGGGCAAGATTAAGGACCGCCGCGCCGTCACCAGCCCAGTCAACGCCCGCAAGGGTGGCAGGCCGCGCACGGTCGGCGACGGCACGGTCTACAGCATCAAACTCCCGCGCACGCTCTACGACTGGCTGCGCTCCTTGCCCACCGAGGAGGTCAGAAAGCATCTAACGCGGTGGATGATCGAAGAGCATATTGTCTAGAGACGTTTCCGGCTGTGACGGTCTACCGCCCCGACCACGCGCAATCGCTCACTGTTCCACGAGCTGCCCTCGGTCGCGACTTTGCCTTGTGGCGTTCCGTCGTCCGCCTCGTGAACGAGGGAACCGGTCGCGAGCGAAATTTTAAACGGATTTCGCTCGCGTGGCTTGTCTTCGGGCGCAGTCACGAGCCGCGCGTCCGCTATCGCCTGGTCAACCTTCTGGCACCACCGATAGAGCGTGCTCTCGTAGTAGAACTTGCCGGGGCGCAACTCGTTAGGGTAGTCGCGCTTCATGGAAATTAGCGTCTCGCCTGCCCGCGACCGGAGCCAGCAGTCGAGTTCGCAGTCTCGAATATACTTCTGCTCGCACAGCCGCCGCGCAATAACCTCGTCCGTGTTTGATTTGTCCATAAATCAAAATCAGTCGAGATTTGGAAATGTCCTTCTACTGATGCTCAAGCCCCTCCCGCGCCAGCGCGATCAACTCCCGACACCCATCGCACGGCGCTTCGTAGTAGCCGTGTGCGAGGATCGTGGCGGGTTCGGCGTCGGCGATTGCCTGGAGTGTCGTGCGGGCGTGGTCGGGCGGCTTTGGCGGCGGCCACGTCGGAAGAGATTTCCACCATAGAACACCGTCTTCGGGCACGGAAGTATATCCCCAATAGGTTTCATTGTCGGGCGTCGGCACAGCAGGCACGAGAAACGGGAATTGATCGCTAACCCAGCCGTCTTCTTTTTCAATCATGCCCTCTACGTTAGGGACCAAATTTGTTTTCTGATCGATGCAGGCGCAAGGAGCACACAGTAAATCAATGGCAATCGCGCAAGTATTTGTCTGCCGCCACAGTTTTACGCCGCGTGCGCCGCACATCGAACAAACGTAGTCGATCATGACTTCTCCGCTCCTCCCTCTCGCCCTGGTCGTCGCTGCCGTCGTGCCCCGCTCGCGCCGTCGGTGGTGGTGGTGGCCCGCGCCTTGTACGCTTCCACGTCAGCACGCCGAAGCAATTTCCGACCCGCAATTTCGATCATCACCTTGATCTTGCCAGCTTTGATAGCATTGTGGACGGATTGACGGCTGACAGCCATAATCGCCGCCGCCTGTGTGATTGTCACGGTGTCTTCGATCTTCATACCTCCTATTATACCTTTACGTTGCGTTAAATTATTATACCTGACATATTGACGCAACGTCAAGGTATGTGCTATAATGATTGTAGTGAACCGAAGGAGATCGCGCAATGAGAAGCATATTCGGCTGGAGCCTGCCGCCAGGATGCGGACAACTTCCCGGCGAAGAACCGGACATCGAACAGCCACGTTGCAACTGCGGAGCGTTGCTGCCGTACAAGCCTGACAGAACCGAGCACGTGGAAGTCAAAGCGCAATGTGACGGGCAGATCGGAGAATACGACCCATTAGGACTTACGCCTTGCTACCGAACCGACACCCACGAGCCACACCAATTCGTCACTGACTGCTTGACAATCGCGATATGGGATTGCAAGCGATGCGGGAAGGAATATCGATACACCGGATAGGAACAGGGGCGCGCACCAAGAGAGGAACCGCAACCAATGAAATTCCACGGCTACAACGAAGCCCGCGCGCAAGTCGCGGCCATGACGCTCGACGAACTGCTAGCGCTCATCGACGCGCTGTACGGACGCGATAACCTGCGGTACGGAGCCACACTGGAGGAAGTCCGCGACGAAGCGTACGCGCAGCAGGCTCGCGATTGGGAAGCGCCGCCAGGGTACAACACGAGGACCGACAAATGGGAAACGTTTCCGGGGGTATACCAGCCGTCGTGAAACTATCATTCAAGAAACAGCCGCGCGAGACCGGACTGCGTGCCGTCGCAGAGGTTGCGCCGTCCACGACAATCAAGGCCGACGGCAAAGCGTGCGGTGAGATCCGCGCGCCGCACTACAGCGACGATAGCAACCTCTGGTCCGTCGGCGTCACGGTCAAGGCGGACACCGGCAACCCGAACTGTGACTGGAAGTGGATATTCTTCAAGAAGAAGTTCGCGAGCGAGCCGGAAGCGCGGGAGTTCGTCAAAACGCGCTGGCAGGCTATTCAGGAGTTGCACACGCTGCATTTGATGGAGGATTACGGATAATGACCGACACCACACCCGCGCCGCCGACCGACACGGCCGCGCTTAACGCACAGATTGCCGCGCTGCGCGGCTGGACGTGCCAAAATGTAGAAACTCGCTATCCAGTTCCATTGCGCGAGCAGAAGTCCCCGATGGATCGGCTAACGCCGCCAATCAAACACGAACGATGGTTTCCGCCCGGCGAGCACTACGATTTACCGCTGCGCGACTACGCAGGCGACCCGGCCGCCGCGCTGGCGCTTCTGGAGCACGTCCTGACGCTCGACTTCGAAGTGACTTCCATATGCGAACTGCACTCGCGCGCGGTTCCGTGGCACGTGCGCCTGTCTCGTTCGTGGAACCATCCGGCAGGTACGCCGATCAACGCATCCGCATGCACGCTCACCGAAGCCATTGCAAGAGCTTGCCGAGACGCGCTGCTTGTTATCAAAGGAGAGACCGACAATGGAACAGCCTGACGAAAGTATCAGCCTCGAAGAGTTCGCCCAGACCGAGCAGGCGCGTGCTAACTCTGAAACGTGGAACGCAATACCGACAGTAAGGCGCAGGAAAGCGCCACCGCCGCCGACCGAGGCGCAAGAACCGCGATTGCGCGACGAGCTTATAGCAATGCGGAACCTGCTCGCATCATACCAATCAGACAAGTACAACCAAGGCGCAATCTCGTATCTAGACTATGCGATAGAAAAAGCCGAGACATACGAGCGGAAACGCCTCGCCGCCGAAACCCGCGTGAAGGACCTGGAAACCACAGTCGCGGGCCAAAAGCTCTACATCGAGTCCTGCCACATCGGGATCGATAACACCCTCAACGAGCTCGCCACCCTCCGCACCCGCCTGGAGCGAGCTGAAGAGGCGCTGCGCCAGATACTTGAGGCATATCTCAATCGAAACCTTAGTAATTCAGAAACATTCGAACGAATGTCGAATATCGCAGCCGCCTACTTCCTGCCGCCGTCATCGGGCGCAGTGGAGGCGAGTGGCGAGGAGGGAGGAGGAGCGTGAAAGTTCAGGACTGTACGCGAGTTCACGCGCTGAAGATACTGCCAAGATATTTCGCAGCCATTCAGCGCGGAACCAAAACGTTTGAAGTCCGAAAGAACGACCGGAACTTTGCTGAGGCCGACACGCTCATGCTTCGTGAATGGTCCGACGAACTCGGATATACAGGACGAACTCTTAGAGTGCGCGTCAACTACATCATGCACGGCGGACAGTTCGGGCTTGAGGAAGGGTACTGCGTTATGGCAATCGCCCCTGAGATGCTCGTCCACAACCACAGCCCCGAAGTGCGTGGGGAGTGTATGGAAAGGGAGGGAGCGTGAGCATTCAACCACAGATTTATAATGTCACGAAAGTCTATGGCGACGGCCAAGAAACCGCAATCATCGTCCCGATCCAGTACCCAATCGTACAGTTCCGTGTGAGAGTCGGTAAAGGATGGTGTGCAGAGGGCTACGAGTTCGCGGAACACAACGCTCCAATCCGCGACCATTTAGACGACATCTACAGCGCCATCCAACAGCAATTCAATCTCGCCGACTTGGTATCACAATACTACTCTATCCCATCGACGGTTAAAGAGTTAGAGGAATGGGATGAGGAGTTTTGGGACTACGGCTGCCGATGGCACGAAGAGTTTCCAGTCACCACGCCGCCCGGCGCGACGCACGAAGCGGAGGACGAAAAATCGTGAGCGACAACACCGTTTGCCCGAACACAGGATGGACGGGGCATTCCTCCGACATGTCCCACTGCAATTATTGTGGCTACGAGGCCCATTGGATGAACCTGCAGCCCGGCCACACCGCCGCAGACCTTGCTGAACAACGAAGGATCGATCTGGCGCTGTCGGACATGCTCCGACGGATGCGGGTTAGCGTCGAAGAGGACGCTCGCTATCGTCGTGCAGAATGTCCTGTGTCTGAGCCTCCTCCCTCTGCCTCCTAGCCTCCGCTTCACGATTCCCGGCCACACCCCGCTTCTTGCCTGCCGCAGTCGCGGGCTTCCGCTCCTCGCGTACCTGGCCGGTTCCGAGGGATTGGCGGATGGTGGTGATGTTGCTAGGGGTTTTCATCTGGGTATCCTCCTTCTGTAAGATGCCTGACGGCGGGTCGGCATGGATTGTTGTATGCGTGGATCGATAGGCGTCGGGTCTGCCTCGACCTCCATCGCCGCGATAAGCGAGTAGAGTTCCTGCTGATCGATCCCCAGGTACTCGTAACTTTGAGACGGGTCGCTGTGCCCGTAGAACGCCTGAATGTGCTTGATCGTACACCCTTTGACCTTCATGAGCGCCGTCCCCGCGAACCGGCGAAACGCGTGCGCTGAAAGCGGAACGCTCTGCTCGATGCCCGCGATCCGACAGAGCGAAACGAGTATCCCCTTCATGCGCTGCTCGCTCATCGGCCGCACGACCGGAACGCCCTCCTGCGAAAACACCGGCACCGCAAACAGCCGCTCGTGCTCGTGCGGCCTGCTCTCAATCCACGCCCGAACGTGGCGAACGGCGTTCGGGTGCAGCGGGAGAGTTCTGTTCTTATCGCCCTTCCCCTTCCGAACCGTGATCGTCGTGAAAGTACCCGCAATGTCCACGTCGGCCACGTGGAGCGCGCACACCTCGGCACGCCGAAGCCCGGTGTACGCCAATATCGCCACGACTGCCGTCGCGAGCTGCGCGCGGTACACCTGGTTATCGCCGCGCCCGTCGATTAGGCGCGGGCACGCGTCGAACAGCGACTGCACTTCCTCGCGCGTCGCCCAGCGCTTACGCGGCTTCTCCGTGACCTTCACCTTAATCTGCCCAATCCCCGCACACTGCTCCAACCCGATCAATTTTCGCTCATACAGCCACTTCGCGAAACTCTGTATAGCCGCCATACCCGCCGCGCGCGTCCGCTGCGCCTTTCCCGCGCGCTTCCGCAGCGTGTCGTACGTCCGCACAAAGTCTGCCGTGACATCCGCAGGCTCCGGCACCCGCCCGATCTTGCCAACCAACCACGCCACCAGCCCGTTCAAGTGCGACACGTAGGCGCGACCGCTCGCCAGCGACCAACCCATCTTGTTGCACTTGTCGGCGCGGAACGCCTCGATTAGTTCGTCCATCTGCTGTGTCCTCCTAAAGTTAAGTATACACCCGTCTACATCTAACAAAGTGCCTAAACAAGAAATTAATAAAAACGCGTGGAAATACTGTAGGTATCTTTACCGTCTTTGTGTCTACTGCCGCCTATCGGATTAACTCGGATTATATGTCAGGTGTCTACGTGATTGGAGATTAAGGAGGGTCTTAATTGCGGGGAAAGTCGGGTATGATTGCTGGAATTAGCTGTTAAACTGTTTTAAGGGATGAGCCGGTTTACTTTGACTGGCTATGGCGAACCGGACGAGGAATTAACGTTTGGCGTTAATGGGCGAGTTAAACGGCCATAAGGTCTGGCAAGTTGCGCGCTATATTAATCAGGTAGCGACGCACAGACCTACGCCGTTCCGGGCGCAACGACATTATGATCGGCTCAAGCTCCCGCATAAGTTCCCGCATTTCGTCGTTATCGGCAGCGGGAACTTCGGACGGCAGGTACCCAGCCCGAACCAGTGCTTCCTTGTGATCCACACCGAGCGCGTCCGCAATCTTGATAACCGTTTCCCGTCGTGGCGTTGCTTTTCCTGATTCCCATTGACTCCAAACTGGCTGTGCTACGCCCGCCTTCTCCGCAACCTGTACAAGCGTCAAGTCCTTCGCGCGTCGCGACGCCCGGACCCAATCGGAGAATGATGTCAATATCATCACCTCCTTCCCCTCTCCCAATTATTTACGATACGAGATATTATATACCCATTCGTATATATTTCGCAAGGGGTATATTTACTAGGCAAGTAAATATACGTGACTGTAGCGAGAACTCTAACTTAAGGCATAGAGAATAATATTGTTCGTACGCTATTTTATATTGACAAGGGTATACGAGTTCCTGTATAATTCGAATATGTCTACTCAAACCATTGCACGCCGTAAGGCACGTCTACTAAGCAGCTTTCCAAACAAGCTGCGTGAGTATCGCAAGCAGGCTGGCATGACGCAGGAACAGCTCGCAAAGTGTCTCAACGTCAAGCAGGTCAACATCTCTAAAGCCGAAACCAACGGCACAGGATTAGGCGCAGACACATGGTTTCGAATCTCCACACTCTTCGATGTCGATCCTCGAATCTTGCGCGGGTGGGTACCGCCTGAAGAGGACGAACCAATCGCTCCGCAGCCTGTTTGAAATTTTTTTCTCCGGTTTATACGTTTTAGGCTATATTTCTTCTATTTTATACTTGACAATATATCTAAGTAGGTATATAATACAGTCAGTCAAGTATAGCGAGGAAGCAGATGCCAAGGTTCCCGGTCAGACATATCGACATCTTTATGGATCGGTGGGAAGAGGGTAGCGGAGGGTGCTGGAACTGGACGGCGCCGCTATCGACCGAAGGATACGGATCAATCAGCATTGACGGTCGCGGAGTTGGAGCGCACCGGTTCAGTTACCTGTACTTCATCGGGCCGATCGCGCCCGGACTGGTCGTTGACCACCTTTGTCGCAATCATCGTTGCGTTAATCCCTTCCATCTGGAAGCTGTGACAAACTCCGAGAACGTGAGGCGTGCCACCGGACCGCGCGGCCTGTGGATCTCGCGGCTTCAGTTAAAACCAGGGCAAACCGTTAACGGTCCTAGGCGAGAGCGAGAGCGCAAGAATGAAGAGATGCACCGCGATTGGATGAACGCGCGATACCCGCTAGACCACCTAGTTCGATGCGGCGGCGAGTAGACGGCATCCGCATCCCCGCCGCCTGACCAAAAGAGGAGAGAGACGATGAGCGCAACGACGACCGAGACATCCACCAGTTTACAAATCAAACCTTCAGACAAACGTTCCAAATCTGGACGCGCCATGAAGGAAACCACTTCGCGGTTGCTTGCGCTGACAAAGTGGACGCGGCGCGACCTCGAAGATTACCTATGCGCGTGTATCGCTGCGAGGTGGTATTTCAACTTTGCTTGCCATGTCGGGCCGCGTGCAAGCCATATCGTGACCCACGACTCCTGCGCGGCGCTGTACGACCAACTTAAAGCGCAAGCGACTGGTGAGTAGCATCCGCGTCACCGCCGCCTAAACCCGGCCGTCACAAGAGAGAGACTGCGACATGAACACTGTCAAGACAAATCAGGGCAGATATGTCTCGAAATGCGAGTGCTGTTCTGCGCATTTGGGTGAAACCATCAACAGGATTGACCGCCCGATGAGCCGAGGCAATCCGTATCCAGACGACGTTGTTGTTTGTGATAAAGCCGAGTGCGTGAAATGGGCTGAAGACGCTGTCGCAACAGAGTGGCAGTCCATGCGCGAACACGGTGACGATTAACAGGTTCGCCTCACTCCCCTGGCTCGCCGGGGCTTCGTGATGGACGCGCAGACCAGAGCGCGGCGTCCGGTTCAAAGCCTGCAGTCAGTAGGCCGGGGGCGACAGGAAGCTGCAGCGAAACCTACGAGCGAAAACCGTAGTGACGCCCGTAAGACGGGCAAGGTCAAAGCCGCCGATTAGAAGTGCTTGACACCCCGGAGAGCACGGGGAATATCCCGTCCGCCGCCTAAACCCCGGCACCGACGAACGACCGACCGACACGGCAGATGGATAGAGACCGAGGGAGAGAGACGATGCCCATTTACATATGCGAAGCCGACAAGAACACGGTGATCCATTTCGGTCACGGCGACTTAATCGTATCCGCGTCCGCCGACCTGACAGAAGTCATCATCACGCCTGCGATCGGTGCGCCGGGAACGATAGGCGAGCGCACAGATGAGTATGATGGAGCGACCACCGCCGACATTCCGCCCGGCATCCGGCTTGTGTTCGATGATCCGGCGAGCGCGTTGGTCGTGGCTGACGCACTCTCCAGGATCGCGCAGGCCATGTTCGCGCAAGTCAAGACCAGGATGGCGGACTACGCCGAACTGTGCCGAGAAAACAGCAGGCTTCACAAGATTGTGGAACTCAGCAGGGCAGTTGAAGCCGACCGTGAAGCACAGACGCGCCCACCTGCAAAAGCGACAGGTGAACCGCAATGACCGACCCCGAACTCACCGCCGCCGTCGATCTCGGCTGCCAACGGGCGTACGAGGAGATCGGGATCGCGCACCTGCAACACTCGCCGCTGCCCTGGCGCGTTGTTGACGAGATAAACGACCAAGACCGCGATTGGCGAGAGATACGATCCAATCTCACCAATTCACCTGTCGTCGAGGCCGACCGCTACGGCCACGTTCACGGCGGTATGACGTACATCTGCAACGGCGTGCGCATCAAGTGCGAGGATGCAGTGTTCATCTGTCGGGCGTGCAATAGCTTCCACGACCTGCTGGCCGCCGTGCAATCCCTGCTGCCGTACGCAGTCGAAGCGATGGCGAAGAGCGAGTATCCGTGTCCAGCGGGCGTCGCGGTCAACGACGCAGAGGCCGCTATCGCGAAAGCACGAGGCACACGATGACCACAGAAGCCATGCACGAACTCCAGGCAACAAACCTGCTCGCCGAAGCGCACTTGAGGAACAACCTCGCCGCCGCTCGTGAGACGCTCGCCTACTCCCCTGCCGCCACCCGCCGCGCGGAGTTCCTGGAGGCGCACGACGAGGCGAACACGCCGTACCAGCGGATGCGGAGGAGGGCGGTTGTGGCGGAGGCGCGATGCGTGGATTTGGAGGCGGAGGTCGTGAGGCTGAGGGCGCTTTTACAAAAGGAGACACGATGCAACTAGCAAGGTTCTTGACGGGCATTCGCGAGGGAGTGGCCGCAATCGAATTCGAGGAGCAACTTCAGCGCGTGGCTTCGGAGGTATCGGATACCGGCAAAGCGGGCACAGTGACTTTCAAAATCACGATCGAGCCTGCGGGCGGAAACCGGCTGACGATCCGCGACGAAATAGTCGGCACGCCGCCGAAGCGAGCAAAGGAGAGCACGCAGTTTTTCTTCGACGAGGAACGCGGCGACCTTACCCGCACTGATCCGCGACAGGCCAACATGGGCGAACTACTGGAGATCAATAAAACACGATGAGCGAAGAGAGAACCGAGTACGACGCCGCATTTGAGCACGGCGCGGCCGTTCACGACATCCACAGCGACGGCATGACGGTACCGTTTGCAATTCTGCCGGACGCTTATGCGCCGAAGAGCCTGGAAGACCTTCTGCTGACGCCGACGCGCATTCGTGCAAAGGTCGCACTGACTGACGAAGCGTCGTTTCAGACCTATGTCGATCAGTTCAAGACGGAGAACACCCGCATCTTTGCCAAGCGCACCGAGAACTCGTTTACCGCCGTCATCGACTACCACGGCGGCGAAGACGAACCGTCATGGTGCACCCATACCGCAAAGCTGACCTTAGAGCTATCGATTGAGTGGCGAACGTGGATGAGCAAGAACAATCAGCCGATGAAGCAAGTCGATTTTGCCGAGTTTCTTGAGGACAACCTCGCCGATATTGCCGAGCCTGAGAGCGCGACGATCATGGAGAGTGCGACAAAGTTGGAGGCCAAGAAGTCGGTCGCGTTCAAGTCCGGCATCAATTTAGACAACGGTGCTGTTCAGTTCGAGTTCGCCGAAGAGATCAACGGTACGGCGACAAAAGGTCATCTCAAAGTCCCAACCAAGTTCACTCTCGGACTATCGCCGTTCGTTGGCGGTCCACTCATTAAAGTTCCCGCACGGCTCCGTTACCGCATCTCTGGCGAAGGTTTGCTGACATTCACCTATATTATCGAACGGCCCCACAAGGTCATCGAATTCGCCTTTGACAACGTGCTCGATAGCGTCGCGACGGGAACGCAAATCCGGCCCCTGCTCGGATCGTGGAGTATCTGATGACCGCCCCCCGCCCCACCACGCCCGCCGAACGCCGCCAGCACCGCCGCGCCGTCGAAGCACGCTACGCCGCCGCGCTCGCGTCCGGCTTGATCGTGGCGGATCTGCGGAGGGCGGGCGAGCGGTTGCGGCCGGAGGTGAGGAGAAGGGTTGTGGAGGCGGGTGTGGCGGCGAAGAGGAGTGCGACGTGACCATAAGCGAAACAAACGGAAATGCTCGGCTACACGCTCAGAGGTATCTCGACAGGAGCAAGTCCTTACCGCTATGGGCTAAAGACTTGCACAAGACGTGCGAGCAATACGCCCACGACAAGCACATGATCCAAGAAGCAATGGAGATCATCGACGAATTCCCGATTGGCGGCGAAGACCGCGCTGTTGACGCCCACATTGCCACGAAGACCGCTGAAGCGTGCCTGCACGCCCAGGACGAGTTAGTGGACTGGATCACTAAAGATAAGAACCGGTTCCATTATCTCGACAAGATCATGGACCCGGACGGCGCGCCCACGTCGCTTCTTGACTGCCTGCGTGCCGCGTATCAGGAATGCCTGAAAGACACGATCAGCACGATTGAAGTGTTCTTGGAGACGATACCAGTATGAACGACGAAGGCGACCCCGGTGAGTGCCCGAAGTGCGGCGGCTACGCGCTCTACTATCGCTGCCATGAAATCGGTTGCGATGACGGCGTGATTGACGTTTACGACGACGACCCTATCAACAACGATCCTGGAGACACTGAAACCTGCGAAACGTGTCAAGGCAAGGGCGCATGGTGGGTTTGTGAGTCTGGCTGCGTGAAGAACGACGAAAGGACTTCGGTATGAACGGCAGCGCGGAACGCTACAGAACGGAATACGGCACCACCGGCTCATTCATCGAGCAGGGCAGCACCCAGGACGCCCACGAAGCCCACCTGGAGGCCCGCAGAGCCGCGTGGAGGCAGTCGCGGCGCATCTATCGCCGTCAAGTGCTTGTGTTCGCGCTGGCGGCGGTCGGGTTTGTAGTTGCGCTCGGTTGGGCGATGGGCGGTGTGGTGATGGGGCGATGACACAAGACCTCGTGTTCTACAGCATGGGGATTTGTTCGGCCTACATCGCTTGCCGCCTACAAGACGAGTGCCGCGCTCCAATCTGCCTTTTCAGCGACACGCAGCGCGAAGACGAAGACACGTATCGGTTCGGGCGGGAAGTCGCGGATCGGTGGGGGCTGAACGTCGTGGAAGCGAGCGACGGGCGCGACCTGTTTCAGTATTTCGCGGACAAGCACATGATCCCTGCTCGCCAGTTGTCGCCGTGCAGCCGGGACCTCAAGATCATTCCGAGCCGAGCCTACCTGAACGCCCACACAGAGCCGCTGCGTGTCGCCTACGGCTACGACGTGGATGAACAAAGGCGAGCAGATCGCACGGTTGCGAACTGGGACTTGGAACGGCACAGCGTCTGGTTTCCGCTGATTGAGTGGGGCGTCAGCAAGCCGCAGTGTTTCGGGTACTTCGCAAAGCACGGCATAAAGCCGCCCCGTGTCTACAAGTTCATGCAGCACGCCAATTGCACTCCCTGCAAAAACTATCGAAAGAATGATTGGATTGCGCTGGCTTACCACATGCCAGAGAAGTTCGCGGAAGCCGCCGCGCTCGAAACAGCGAACGGCCTGCGGTGGATGCAGGATGGCCCAACGCTGATTGAACTTGCATTGTCCGACGAAGTGCCGAGCCGCAAAGGACGGCGCAAACTCGCAGGCGACGAACCGGCGTTCAGTTTTGATATGGGGTGTGACCGATGCGCAATCGACTGACACAGCAACAGCAAGACGCCGCGACTGACTACGACCCCGAGCGCCACGACGAAGGCGCGGGCGCGGTTGCCTGGGGTTGCCTCTCGGTAGTCGGGTGGATATTGATCGGGCTGGTGTGGCTGGTTGTGAAGGGGGTGTGGAGATGATCGGACGCGACCCGTTTTCAATCCTTGTCGGCTACTCCACTCCAACGGCCGCGCTTTACGACCTGACGGTATCGCAAGGACCATATAAGTGGTTCGGCTTCGTGATCGGACCCTTCTTTTTCGGAATTATGCACAAGAGGTTAAGAAAATGACCGAGGAGACGCGAGCGATCGAAGTGTGCAGGCGGTACGTCGAGGCGCAGGAACTCGTGAAGTGTCTGACGCGCAAAATTGGCAACGCACTCAGGCAATGCCCGCAATGGGAGGATGTAGGCGATGACGGCGTGCACTCCAACAACCACCTTCGACGCGCACTGCAAAGCTCACGGTATGTCGTGGACTGGGACGGCGAGACACAGGTTGACTACGCGTCCGCCGACACGATGAACAAACGCCTTGCCGAGTGCCCGCACTGCCTCGCCGCCTACGACCTCATCCAGCAGCGCAAGGAAGCACGCCAGGTGTTCGGACGCGCCAAGGCGATGATTACGAGGATAGGGAGAAGCAAATGACCACGACAACCGAGCGCACCCAAGGCGACGTGCTGCGCGAGATCAAAACGAAGCGCGACCAACTCTACCTCGCGGCCGGAATGCTGCGAGAGGCACGCGAAACAGTAGCGCGCGCCGAGGCCCACATTGCCCTGCTTGAAGCGCAAATGACCGCGCTCGCCACAGAAGATGCCGAATGGGATCGCCGCACGCGTGCGGCCAACGTCGGCGCAATCCCATTCGATTACAAACCCTCCATCTTCGACCCGAGCCGGGAGGTTGGGCGAGGGGGTGGGTGTGGGGAGGCGAGGGCGATGGTGGTGACGGAATGATGGTTATCATTCCTTCGGACCATCAAAAGGACGCCTACCACCGAGGCGCATCGGACTACCGAAATGGCAAATCTATTCTTGACTGCCCGTACCCTTCTGGCGCAAGAGATTTCAGAGGGCGACCAACACTCTTGCCGTTTTATTGGACTGGTGGCTGGTGGGATGAACGGAAGAAATACCCACGCAAGGGCGATAAGCCCTACGAAGAAGCTCCGATGGTTGCCACTCGCGATCGGCAGAGAGGCAAGTAAATGAGCGACTACAAGACGGTTCGATTTGATCCTAACTATCCGGAAAAACTAGACGAAGAGATTATCCCTCTTTGCGACGCTCTCAACGCTGCCGGATTCGCTACTACCGCGTCGTGCTGCGGGCATGGTTATCGTTGGCCGCATATATGGTTTGAACACAGCTCGGACAACCGCATTGAATCTATGGCGCGCGCAGTGAAGCAGTTAGAGCAGTTTGATTTTGCGCCGCACTTTACCAAGTTCCAAAAGGAAGTGTTGGTCGAAGGCTACCTATGGAGTCTGGAGATTCACTTGAACGACACATACGCTACAACGCCGATAGACGTTAGCTTAAGCAAAGCTATCATTGCTATAAACACAGTAGCCGAACGGATTAAAGCATGGGCAGAAACGGCAGGAGGCAGAAAATGGACAAGATCATAGGAACGTGTTCTGAATGCGGTGGTGGCGTCGTGAAGTGTCATTTCTGCGAACAAGACATCACGGACTCGAAAGCATCGTACGGTTCGATCTATGAGCCGATGTGCCTGAAGTGCCACATGGAATTCCAAGACGAGATGAACTCCCCCGTCTATGGGTTGTTCGTAGGCGGCGATCCGCGCAAGTTCCAGCCCGACACGCAATGCTCGACACCGGAAGAGATTGCGCTTCACGCTGAAGTATGCGCCGAGTGGAATGCGGGCAACTACAGCCGCACCATTCCGCACAGCATGATCGGCGCGAACAACATGTAACAGATGTGCGACCCGAAACCCCACCCACCGGAACACGACGCCGAACCGCCCGGAGTGCCGCGCAGGATCGGCCCCCTACGTTCCAGACGACGAAAGCGAGGTGTGCCATGTGAGCCGCAGTGCGAGCAACGATCAAAAAAAACACCGAGGCCGTGGACGCCCATAACGGACGCGGCCCCCGGAACCTTTCCCTCATAGCTCATAGAGAGCAGGACGCGAAGCCTCCAAAGCGGCGTTCGGGCGTAGGGGCGGAACCTGCTGAGGGAGTTGAGGAGCCGTTTGAGCATGGGAACCGAAACAGAACGAACTGCGACCGCTAACAAAGGGAGGCCACGTACGGGCGTTATTACGCCACTGGCCGACGCGTCGCACGGATATACCGCGAGGCTCCTCAAGCATTCGAAAGCGAGGCCGACTGAATGAGCAAGCGCAAAAAGCAAGTCAACCGCGAGCAATCGACGCTCGCCGCACTGTCGCTCCCTGAAGAAGTCGAGCGCAACCTGACGGAGCGCGAGCGCGGGTTCTACCTCTGCGCTCGCGTAATCGCAGCCGGTGCAGTCGCGACATTCAACAACGGCGACGCGCCGAAGTTATGGGCTGACGGCGTAGTGATCGCCTGCAAGTGCGCGATTGACAATATGGACCTACTGCACGAGTTGAAAGCGAGGCACGAATGAGAATGGCACAGAGAGCCGTCGGCAGTCTGTTTGCAGCGGCGGCGGCGGGCGCGGGGGAAGGTGGGGGAGGGGCGTGATCGAGCCTGTTTACAATCAGGACGGCATAACGATCTTCTGTGCGAACGTGTTCGATGTTCTGCCGCAGTTGAAGGATGCGGGTGTCTCGTTCGTGTGGGCTGATCCGCCGTACGGCATTCAGAGCGTGCAGACGAGTGGGCATTTCAACGGCAGGCCGTCGGCAAACCCTCTCTTAACCACAACCGCGCCGACCGTTCCGGTCGGCGCGGGGAAGCCGTTCGGTAAAACCTTACACGGACCGCCTATAAAAACACGATTGGGCCAAACGTCCGGCGGGACCGCCGGACGTACGAAAGTGATCCCAGCAAATGTCTATCCGGTCGTAATCGGCGACGACAGCACGGACACCGCCACAGAAGCGTTTTGTGCATGTTCTGCGGCGTTCCCGAAAGCGCGGCACGTCTGGTGGGGCGCGAACCACTACAGCGCGTCTCTGCCCTCTTCGTCATCGTGGATCGTGTGGGACAAGGAGAATACTGCGTGCTTTGCGGATGCTGAACTCGCGTGGTCCAATCATGGTGGCGCAGTCCGAATATGCCAACACCGCTGGAACGGCCTACTCAAAGGCAGCGAGCGCACCGAGAAGCGGTTCCACCCGAACCAAAAGCCGGTCTACCTCGCGACGTGGTGCTTCGAGCGGTTCGGTAAGCCTGGAGACGTGATCCTAGAGCCTTTCATGGGGAGCGGCTCCGGCCTGCGCGCCGCAAAACGCATGAACCGCCGCGCCATTGGGATCGAACTGAGCGAGCAGTACTGCCAGGAAGTTATCAAGCGACTGGCGCAGGGCACGCTCGGCCTCGACGACGAAGAGGACGAAGCCGCATGACCAACTGCCCACGCTGCCAGCGCCCCACCTGGCAACTCCCGACAGGCTCGCTCTGTCCGTGCGGCCTCTATTGGCCGTCCGACAACAAGCCGCTCCGCGAGAGCTACCGTCACAAGCCCCGCTTCTTCACCCCTTCCCGGTCGGCGTCGGCGGCGTCCCGGTCGGGGGTGGTGGGTGGGGTGGGGCTTCGTCCGCAAACAAGTCATCGGCGTCAGGAGGCGCGTCAGGAAAATACTGCCGGTGCAGATGTGAAACAGCCATTTTGATTATCGCGGCCTTGCTGAGATTGTAGTGCGCGGCCAATTCTTCAAGTTGCTGCTCGGCAACCGGGTTGAGGCGAAGATTGAACTGTTGTTTTTTAGAATTTTCGGCCATAGCAAAAGTATACCACCTGTACCCTATCTTTTGTCAAATGTATTGACATATAGGGTACAATCAGGGTAATATGCGTATAACAAATGGTAAGGAGACTGGCCCGATGAGTACAGACGAGATCGCGTTGCACAAGCCGCATGAAGCGCCCGTTCTATTCGACGAGGAGAAGCGTGACCTTCTCCGCAAGACCCTTTGTCCACGAGACATAACGCCAAACGAATTCGAACTATTCGTCGCGGTGTGCCAGCGAACCGGGCTCGATCCTTTCGCGAAGCAGATCTATGCAATTAAGCGCGGCGGCAAGCTGTGCATCGACGCGAGCATTGACGGGTTCAGGCTGATCGCAGCTCGCACGGGCGAATACGCGGGTCAAGAAGGCCCGTTCTGGTGCGGCGAAGACGGCATTTGGAAAGACGTGTGGCTTTCGAATGGCTTGCCGCTCGCGGCGAAAGTCGGCGTATGGCGCAACGGTTTCAAGACGCCGGTGTGGGGCGTGGCACTCTTCAAGTCTTTCGCTCAGAACTTCAACGGTCGACTCGGCGACCAGTGGCAGAAAATGCCTGACGTAATGATTGCGAAATGTGCTGAAAGTCAGGCGCTTCGGAAGGCGTTTCCTGCCGAGCTATCCGGCGTTTATACCTCCGACGAAATGGCACAGGCTGAGAATGTCCCCAATGTAAATCTGCCACCCGCAGGCGTCGATACGGAGACTGGCGAGATTTACGACGAAGAAGCGGTGAAAGCCGCCGCGAAGAAGGAAGCGCAGGAGCGCGCAACGGCCAAAGCGGAGGCCGATAAAGCGGCGCTTGCTAAGGGTAAAGAATTCGCGGCGCGGCTCAAGAAACTCGGCTACGACGGAGACCCAAAATATCTTGCTAAGGCGCTCTGCAAGATGGACAAGCCGCTCGCAAGCGACATTAGCAATGTCATGCAACTCACAGATGACGCCTGGGTTCACGCGCTTACCGAAGGCGGCATTATTCGACCGGACGATAAGCCAAAACCGAAACCTGAAGATGAAGCAGCAGACCTGGAATTGAGTGGCGAACCCGCCGATCCTTTTGCGGACGAGCAACCAGCCGCATCAGCACAGACTTTGGCGGCAATGGCTCGATAGAACACATTTCGGTATGGCTAGGCCAGAAGCCATACTATACAGACGGATGCACTCGTGGCAATCCGAGGGTGGGTGTTCGAAGCGGCTGGCCCCGCAGAGAGCACCCGCCCGTTTTCGTTTATTAGGTGACGAAATGGCCCGGAAGTTCAACGATACGGAAAGGCTACTTCTGCTCGCGATGGCGGGCGTGCAATAGCTCTAAAGGCTCGAAGACACCGGAGGAATGGCGCAGATGAGCCGCAAGCGTGAAGTCTCAACAGACGTTAGTCAAGATGCCAGAATTGCTGACCTTTCGATATTTGGTCACAACGCGGTGGCAATGTACCTAATGGCGATACCTCAGGCGGATGACTGGGGGCGGCTGCCTGGAAATCCTCGCGAGTTCAAGATGCTGGTTTGTCCTGGCTTCGATGAGACGACCGCGCAAGTGCAAGCCGTGTTAGAGAAGATTGCCGAGTTGGGACTTTGGGACCTGTACGAAGTAGATGGCAAGCAGTACATAGCGTTCCCGCCGCAGACGTGGTTCAAGCGGCAAAGCTACATCAATTCAGACAAACGCCTTGCTGATACCGGGTCCAGGTTCCCCGCCAATCAGCAATATACAGCATACGCTGAAGCACTTCGAGACGGCAGCAGCAAGAAACAGCAAGAAACGGCAGAAAACAGCGTTTCTCTTTCACCTTCTCCTTCTCTTTCTGTTTCACCTTCTCTTTCACCTTCGGAAGAGAGAGTTGAGGCGCAAGCGCCTGCCCTGACGGGCGAAAATCACGCCACGCACGGCACTTCGAATTCGAATGTGCAGAAAATTCGCCGAAAATTCGAGCCGCCTGCTGCGAAGACTGTCGGTGATTTCTTCAGGGCGAACGGTTCGACTGGGGCAGAAGCCCGATTTTATTTCGACCACTACACCGGCAACGGCTGGATGGTGGGGCGAAACCCGATGCGTGACTGGCAAGCGACCGCCCGGAATTGGATACGGCGCAGCGGAAATGGCAAGCCTGTCATTCCCGATGAAGTCGTGGAGGACGAAGCCGAACTGTCGGCACGGGAGGCGCAAGAGCGAGCCGATGCCGAACGGGAACGCGAAGCAAAGTTACTTGCCGAGCAAGAAGAACGCCGAAGGAGGGCAAAGGCGGCTGTTGTGCCTCCTCCGCCGCTGGCAGAAAGTGAGAAGCCATGCCTGCTGCAGTCAATGTGAAAGCTCGGTTGCCGCGCCCTCGAAACTTCGAGGCGGATGTAAACGCTGCTGAGCGACTGAAAGAAACCAACCAGCGAATGCCGGCGCGACTATGGGCCGCATGGATCGGGCGACTTGCAGGAATTCAAGTCAACCAACCGTGTTTTACAGCGTCCGGTGACTGCGTGGGATTTGCCACAGACAACTCCGGTGAAGCGTCTATCCGCCCCATAGCCTACCTGCGCCCATCGGAAGTGGCGACGAAAATTCACAGGCTGATCGGAACGCCGAACGAGATATGGACGCTCAAAGAACTCTCAGACTTGGTGATGTGGCTGGACACCCAAGAACAGCGGAATTACTGCTACGAGGCAATGGGAATGCTAGCGAAGGACGACGAGCACGACCCACCTGGCCGCGCTGTCATTCAAAAAGTCATCGGCCAATTGGCGGTTAAGCAGACGATGCTGGACATGAACAGCGAGCCTGCAAAGTTACATCGTGAACATGTGAGACAGTCGCCGATGCTCACCGAACCCGCAGAGAAGTTTGCGGAAGCGCTGGACGCGCTAGCAAAAAACCCGCCCCGCGATATAGTCAACGGCTTTTTCGGTGAAGGCAACGCTGCGTAATCCGTTCCCTCCGCTCGCAGCTCCAGACGTGCACGCGGTTGGCACAGGAAGCGGAGCCGGACGCGCTACAGATGATTGTGGTTCATGCGCAGATTGGATTGAATTTGAAACGGCCAAAAGGAGACTGAAGTGGGAAAAGGACACAAATTGATGACGCCCGCAGAGTGCGACTGCGGCTGTCCGTACTGCGGGGTATGTGAAGGCACCCTTGCATATTGCACGATCTGCAAGTGCGGTGAGATGGAACTTGACCGGGATTGTCCAGGTCCGCCGGTCCAAGACGAAGACCCCGACCACGACGCACCGGGACCGAACGACAACTGGTAAGCCGCCCCGCGCGCACCGAGCAGCAGCAGCAGCAAGGAGAGAAGGACGATGATTTCGATTGAGCGGTTGAATGAAGACACGCTGATGATGCAGATCAGCGATACGCCTCCTGTTTCTGGAAAATACCTGGATCTTAATGTGTCGCGGGATCGGTGCGATTGGATGAAGCGGCAACCCGATACCGCCGTCCAGCCGCAAGGGTTTGTCGGCAAGGAGAGTTCTGCGGCGACCGGAGTCGTCACGCGGTATCGAAGAACTCTGGAGCCGACAGCCATCTTCTTTGATATATCGGCGAGCGCACAAGGCGTTATGGTGCAGGGGCACAGCGGGCCGATGGACGAGGAGGCGGTTAGCAATCTGATTGCGTGCTTAGAGCAAGCCAAGAGAGATATGCAACGGCTGAAGGCGTAGGTGCGGGCATCACCGAAGGGAGAGACGAGTATGATACCAAGTGACGACGACCTGAACCGCGCAATGATGAACGCTTGCGGTTATGAAATCTGCCCGAATAATTCTGAACTGTGGCACGACGCAGAGGCAGAAAAGAGGAACCTCTTCAAGTGGATGCGAGCGAAAGATTACTGCCGCGACCGCAACCTGCTCCCGGAAGTGATCGACGCCTTGCCAGACGACGCGAAGTTCGAGTTCACGGAACTGCTGGAAACAGCGTGCCGCAGCAAGCATAAGATATGGTACGGGCTTGAGTTGCCGATGCGATCTGTCGTGGATGCCGCGCTCAAGGCGCTGGACAAGTGGGAGTGGGACAGTGAGGAGGGGGAGGAAGCGTGATGTCTATTTGTACCGATTGTGACCGCGACATGCTGAAGACGGATACTTGTAACGAGGAACCGATAGAGTTCCCGGACGGCACACGACTGCCGCAAATCAAGTACGGAGACGACTGGGGCGAACACGGCGTCCACGACCACAACAACTGCTGCCACGATTGCCGCGTGAAGGCCGGCGGCTTTCATCATCCGGGTTGCGACATGGAGCAGTGTCCACGTTGCAAAGGACAGTTGATTTCGTGCGGGTGTCTGGACGGCAGGGAGGAGGCGTAATGGACACCTATCGAAAACTGCTTAGAATGGTAGTGGATCAGCAAAGCAGGTGCCGCTCATGTAACGCCAAGGTAGTTGCGCGAGCAGAACGAGCGGCGATGATTTGCGAGGTCGGCACGGAGGATAGTTGCCGGGGAATGATCCGCTTCCTCGTGTACGCGTCTGACGATGAGGCGCGTTATAGGATGCCGGATTGCGATGATGTGTACCGGGCTTGCAAATCGGCGATGGAAGCGGAGGCGGCGTGATGGAATATCGAGACGCAGTTATCAAAGCCGCCGACACGATCCGCAAAGACGGCTCCCTGAGCGTGATTGACGTAGCAGACGCGCTAGTGGACGCCTACAACGCCGGCCGCGCCGAACCGCTCCACCTCAGCCCCGACGAGCGGATCGTAAGCGCTCAGGCGTGGGAGGCGTTTCAGTGCTGGCAGCGCGATCAGAAGCCGGAACTTGAAGAGGCGCAGGAGCCGCCAAAAACCTGCCGCGCGTGGCTGTGGAACCACGACCAGCCGTATCCAAAGAGTTGCCCGACGTGTGGGATTGGGGGGGCGTGTAAGTTCGGGATTTTGCACAAGGATAGAAGCAAATGAGCCTGTGCGGTGCAGACGCGGCTGATTGGGCGGAGCCTGGAGATAAGCCCGTCTGCGGCGTTTGCATGGCCGAAGCCGAGGACCGCGAATACCGATCGCGCTGGGTGCGTGATGGTGGCGGCAGTGGGATGGGAGTGAGGAGTGGGACGGCGTGAATAACAATGACAGGTTTGTCGCTGCCAAGATCATTCGATGCCTGAACAAATGCGTGGACTTGTACCCAAGTAACCCCTGCGACATCAAAAAGCTGGCTGCAAACGCCATGACCTTGCGCTATGCACACAGAGAACTGGCGTTTGCCTTAACAAGCCTTCGGTACGGCGACTACGAAGACGCTAACGAGGAAGCGGATAAAGCGATGCAGGTCTTAGGATTGGAGCAAGCGCTATGAGCACGGAACACGACTGGCCCGACGGCGACTACATGTGCAAGACCTGCTGCATCTGCGGCGTGCGCTTCAGCGGGCCGCACAATGCCGGGAAATGCTATCTGCATAAGGACGAGCCGACGCCGAAATCCGAATGGGGCGGCTACGTGTTGGCGTCCACAGATGAGATTATCAGGCAACGCGACGAGACAGAAGCACTCGCTGAACTCGCCAGGTTGATAATCGCGATGCCGGTTGGTGCGACGCTTGAACACCACGCGGACGGTAATTGGTGGGTCAACAACCCCGAGTGCGGGGCTGGGACGTGGAGGCGCGAGACGCCGACGATAGCGTTGATTGCGGCGAACGTGGGACAGGAGGAGGAAGCAGATGAGGACTGAACAGACTTATTCGCTGTGGAAGGGCAAAGGCGGGAGTGAGTTTCAGCGCGTCCGAGAAGTGACTGCGACCGACGCTAATCCGTTTGTCCGAAAATGCTTTCACGTGATGGAGCAGGACCCCGATCTCTACGATATAGCATGCAAGTTTCTGAGCGGCGAATATTTCGTCGTCCGGCGCGATGGCGCAGGAGGCAATTTGTGACAGAAAAACGTGCAGGGGTACAAATACCCGCTTCGCGGCGCAAACGCCACGAGAATGGCTCTGGCTCGGCTAAAACCGCATATTCGCGCACGATCCGAGAGGCCGACATCGTGAAGGGAATCTACGACGGCTTGACACTCCGCGGTCGCACTGTTTTTCGGGTCGGCCAATGGCGCGCCGATCGTGGCGGAAACGACGTGGACACACCGGACATTTTTGTGTGGTGCCCAATTCGTCTCGGCTACATCGGCATTGAAGTGAAGACGCCGAAAGGGACTGTCAGGCCGGGGCAGAAGGTGCTTGCGGACGCGGGAAAAAGTGTGATTGTGAGGTCAATTGAGGAAGCGTTCGACGTGGTTGGGGAGGTGATGACATGAAATACCGCGACTTACAACTATGCTACGCCCGCGCACCGTGGGCGTACTTTTCTCACAAGCCACCCACAGAGATGTGGGCTGACGATTGGAATGACCGGCCATATGAACATAACGCAGGAACGCCGTACGACGCTTTCAAGATAGCATTCGACGCCGAATACGACGAACCGTGTACCGACCACTGTAACAGCCCGTGGAGCGTAGAGGCAATCAACCGAGGCGAGATTGCGTGGCTTAGGCAGTCTCGGTACTCAAGCGAGAAGAAAACGCCGATTTTTGCCGGTTGCACGTTGGCGCAATTTGTTGATCTGGTGTCGAGCGAGGGCGGCACTGTGTACCTTCCAGGCGGATTTGCGATGCACGCGGAAGCGCCGGAAGCGAAGTGAAACCCCGCACCCCACCCCGCGACACCTCAATCTGCGCCAACCTAGGATGCAGGACCGACGAGCTGCGGACGGTGGATGGAAGGCGTGTGCGGATTTGTGGGAATTGCGGGGCGATTTCAGAAAAGGAGAGGCGGATGGAAAATGTTAGCGGCTATTTTGTTCGATGGCTCACATGGTTCGCCGACTTGCAAGGAGAGTTGTTTGCATTAGCGCCCGACAGTGCAATGGCAGAGGCGTGCCGGGCCGAAATGGACAGCCTGACAAAACGAATGTCTGCCGATGAACTCGCCGCCGTCAACAAGATACAGGCGGCCGTTATTGAAATCGGGGAGGCGAGCGATGGACGCTAAGAAAGTGCTGCCGGTGCTGAAGACAGCCGCCACGCATTGGCACTATACCGATAGCCAAAACCGAGATTATTACGGATGCATGGAATGTCAAAAGGGCAACGAATGCTCTGGCACACACAAGCATAAGCCCGACTGCGAACTCGCCCTCCTAATCGCCGAAGCCGAGCAAGAAGTCGCGACCGGCAAACCGACAATCAAGGGCGTAATTGAATTGCTCTACGGCACGCGAAAGGGGCAGACCCGCGAGGAATATCTTGAGCGCAGCAGGAAGGCGTGCGAGGAATGGGGGCCAGTCGTTCTATACTTTGCTGAGGAAGAGTACGGCAACGCAGCGGCAAAACTCGCTGAACTGGGGTACGTGAAGTCGGACGGCAGAGACGGGCATACGCAAGGGGAGTGGTATGAAACCGCGACTGGCGGATGGAAGCCGGGAAGTGAGCCGCCGGATAACTGGCGTGATGTAGAAATAAAAACTCTGGGGTCGTACGTTGATGAATGCTGGTTAGCATCTAACGGAACACCAATTCCCGCTCCTTCTGAGTGGCGCGACCTCCCGCCGCTGCCGAAGGAGAGCGAGGTGAAACCGTGAGCACCGATCCAACATGGTTCCAGAAGCAACTCGACATTGCCAGCGAACGCGCCGATCAATTGCCGGATTGGGCAAAGAAGCAGGCAGGCGTCCCGACGTTTGAGGTTGATGACAAGGCTATGCTCGACTGGCTTGAGAAGCGATCGTGCCACGGAACCGAAATCGCGTGCTTTCAAGGACGGCACGGAAACGAGGTAATGGTAGTTACAGAAACCGGATGGGATGGCGAGGGCGACGATGCGAGGCATTTCGGCAGGACAGTACGCGATGCGATCCGTGCGGCCATGAAAGCCGAGGTGCTAAGCACGACCAGTCGCCCTGGCATCCACGCAGTATTGTTGTGTCCCCAATGCAAACAACACGTAATCACTCCGCATCGATGCGACAAGGACGGGTCGGGCGAATACCTCGTAGAGTTTGTGCGCGCTCCTGTGGTGCGTAGACCGCCTGTATTCCTTGACCCTCGAGACTTTGAAGACGAGGAGGCGGATCGATGACCGGCCCGCGCCGCCTCTGCCATTCAAGGAAGGATGTTGGAATTGAATAATCAACCCTGTTGGGCCGTAAAGCACGGTGACATGACCAAGTTTCTTTCGAGCGAGGAAGAGGCTGCATTAGAGAGAAGGAGATTGATTGATCGTGGCATCAAGCCGCAGAAGATCACGATAGAGTATTTACCGGAATGGCCGACGCACGATCCGCCCATGACGGCTGACAAGATGCTGGCCGCTTGGCGTCGTCTTCAAGCGGAATGTGTAGAGGTTACATTCGAAAGCGATTTCCTTCCGTGGGATGGTGTCGTGGTATGTCGCATCCACAATGACCAACTTGCTAACGACTTCGTGGAGGCAAGAGACAAAGACCCGCAGGTAGCATTCGAGCGAGCGTACAAAGCATATAAAGATACGCCACAAGGAGGCAGGGTTTGATCTTAAAAGGTATACAAATAACGAGCAATTTGGGGTAAAATAAATGGGTATGCAGAGGCGTGTTGGCACACCCTCTGCGTGGACAATCGCCTTGGATTAGAAGGAGATCATCATGACTAGTTTACCCCGTTTAAGCGGTGCTGCCGCGAATTATACCCCTTGGTCTACAGAAGAAGACGATTACCTGCGTGAGTTTTACCCATCGGTGCCGATCTCACAAATCGCGGAAGCGCTCAACCGCAGCAGTTCGTCCGTTGAAACACGGGCGAATCGTTTACGGATAAGAAAAATTCGATGGCACGTGCGAAAGTGGTCCCCGCAAAAGTTCTTATCAGTACTGAAAGTGCAAGAAGACGGGTGCTGGATTTGGCCCGGCAAGAGCGACGGCTCTGGGTACGGCGTGATACATCACAACGGAAAAAACTTGCGCACTCACAAATACAGCTATACGGTTGTTTTTGGCCGCGTGGTGACAAAGGAAGTCTTACACCACATTTGCCATAACAAGCTTTGTGTCAATCCTGACCATCTTGAGGACTTAACGCACTCCGAGCATACATTTGTGACTCCGGGCACACCTTCTTACAACAATCGTCTCAAAACACATTGCATCCGTGGTCACGAGTTCTCTCCCGAAAACACTTACATCCGTCAGCTAAAAAACACTACTGGACGCGTGTGCAGGAAATGCACTACGATTCGGCAGCAGGCACAGGATGCGCGAAAAAAACATGGCCAAAACAATTAGATTATGTAGTCTTTGCAAACTCCGGCACGCTGAACCGTGGTCCACAGATTGCAAATTGTGCATGGGGCTAGAGCGGGAGCGGAGGAAGCCGAGGTCATTCGTTCCACTTTTCGGTTCAGAGATCAGGGTGCTCCCAAACGTCGGCGAGTGTATACGGCACAGGCGCAGGGGATGTCAGGAATGTGTGGGGGAGAACAAGTAACATGTCAAAATACGCAAGCGACACGCGGGTGACGGTCGCGACCAGTAAGACTGAGATAGAGCGCATTCTGCAACGCTACGGAGCCGACCAGTTTATGCACGGGTGGAACGCTGAAAATGCCGTGATAGGGTTCAGGGTGCAGTCGCGCTTCATCAGAATGGTTCTTCCGCTGCCAGATCGCAAGGATAAGCAGATTACGCACACCGAAACCGGCAAACTGCGCGTCCAGAACTCACAGAATGAATTCTACGAGCAGGCTTGCAGGCAACGATGGCGCGCGCTCGTTTTGATCCTCAAAGCCAAACTTGAAGCGATTGAGTGCGGTGTCAGTACGATCGAGCGCGAGTTCCTGGCCGATACTGTGATGGAGAATGGCATGACCGTCCACGAATGGGCGGAGCCGCAACTGCGTGAAATGTATCAGAACGGCAAGATGCCACCGCTTCTGCCGGGCGTTGCCCAATTGAGGATAAGTGCGTCCTAGAACACCACCGCCGCAAACTGCCCGAACACAACCGTCTGCGCCGCACCCGTCCCCTTCGAATAAGTGACGACGAGTTCCTTCAGCACGCCCGGATACGGGTCTTTCGGATTGACGCCCCAACTCGGATCGCTCAGGCACGGGCCGTTGCCGTTGACGCTCGCATCCGAGTACACGAAGAACGGCTTGCCGGACGCCACAAGCGCCTGCACGACGGCCGTGGCGTCTTTGAACGTTGTCGTGCTAGCGACCTGGCGGTACTTGGCACTCAGGATCGTGATGGCTGTTCCGGTGTCGGTCGTGTCGCCGCCGCCGCCTGGCGTAAGTGCCGCAATCGCGATAGCGTCAGCCTTCGCCTGGGTTTCCAGAGCGGCGACGCGGGTCAACAAACCATCAACTCTCGGGTCAATCGCCACGTCTCCCGCCCTCCTCGTAATCGTATAGTCGCCGACGCCTGAAAATATCATCTCGTAGTTGGCCCGCATCTCGCGCAGGAACACCGTTGCAAGAGGCGTCGTCTCATCCCAACCCGCAAGGCTAAATTGCGCCCACGGGTCGTAGAGCACTGCCACAGAGCCGCCTGCCAGCAACGCTCTCTGGAGAGGCCAGTACCTCATCATCCAACCGTTGCTGCAAAACATCAAGGCGACTGCGATCATCACGTTACCGCTCGCGAAGTCGGCCATGCTCCCGGTGTTGTATTCTCCAACACCGCCGTCACGACCAATTCCGCCGTCGAAGAAACCGCCGACTAGAAACCTTTTACCCTTGTTGACCGTGAAGAAATGCCATCTATCGGCGTCAACTGAGGTAGTCAAATCCGTGACGTGAACCTCTCCTCCAACAACGGACTGAAGGTCGCTAATGATTTGAGCACGTATCGGCTGTATCTGGTCGAGATAGTCCACAAAGCATCCATCTGTTCCGTAGTCAAACGCGCCCGTTCGATACGCTTGATTGAATGCCATCATGCGGTCGAACATCGCCTGCTCAGTGCCAATCTGAACGAGGTTCGAGCCATCAATTAACGAGCAGGTGCGCACCGCCGGGGAACTCGCGAAGCCTCCCGACTGAAGGAACGTTCCATCGGCTTGCGGCCACCACGAGTCCAGGCTGTCGTTGCAGTAAGGCGCAACGCACTCCCCGGCACGCATGGTTCCATCCGGATTGAGGTGGCCGTCAATAACGCTTCTAACGAGCGGCAGAGGCACGCGTCCGAACAACTGCGTATGGTTAGGTTTGTGGCTCTGGATAATGTCCCAGACGGACTGAACGCTAGCATCGGCGGGGAGCGTCAGAGGAGTGACGGTATGTCCCTCCTTGCCGACCTGGTCAAGCCATGTGTTGATAGCGGCGGGGTTGTCAATGGCCGTCTGGCTTGCTGTGAGAGCTATAATGTTCACGCGTTTTGCCTTTGCCCCCTCACCACGCACCGCACCACCGCCTCCTCCATCCTCCTCCTCCGCTCGGCATACGCCGCCAGAATGCGCTTCCGAGCGGCACGGCGGGCTGGGGGTTCGGGGGCCGGGCGGCGTTTGCGGTAGTTGGAGGTGTTGTCAGTGCTCATGCCTTCACCATCCATCCGCCGCCGTTGCCACGGCTGACATCACCGTCCGCATTCATGCCCGCGATTGTGGCCGACGGGAGTTGCTTGAGGTTCCAATCGGCATAGTCGGCCCCGCTGTGTCCCGGTGATTGGTCTATCCATGTGAACGAAACTAACCCTGCATCGTGCAGGAACTTGCAGACTGCGCCGGGTCCGTACACACCGACCTCGTACGTCGTCTTACCGATTTGACCGTGCCGCTGAAGGCTCTCTCGGACTGCCTGAAAATACTGGACTACTTTGGTCGGGTTGATGTCGAGATCGACCGCGTAGTAAATCGGTGAGTTGAACGGCTGTCCTAGATGTTGGCAAAAAGCGAATGAACCTGCTCCGTCCATTAGTCCCTGCGCCCGCGTGAAGTAGCTTTCCTGGTCGCCTATCTCCCACACGGTGCAGATGTAGATACCCGCCTTCGAAAGTGCCCGCACTTCCTCCGGTGTCATGTTCTTCCACGCACTGTGGGAGGCGTACCTGCACACGAAGGAGATGCCTGCCGCCTTGATCGCTGGAATATGAGGCGTGCAATCTTGAGTTGTATCAAGGCCGTGTGATGTGCTCATCTTATCGCACTCCAATCCTTGCCCGTCGTATCCACTCTCACCGGCCCCCGATTGTGCAGGATGTTCTCGCGCTTGCGCATCTCATCAGCGACGTTGTACGGGATCGAGATGAAGCCGATAGGCGTGAAAGGAGAACGCAGTCGGAGGATGACACGCTTCTCGCCGCGCCATTGATCTTGGCGGGTTGTGGTGTCGATGCTCATGGCGATAAAACTCCAGACAAAGAAAAATCCGCCACCCGTTTGAGTAGCGGAACGTCGGGTACGTATTCGGTTTCGGCCTCGTGATAGCCGAACGGCGGTTCCTCGTTCAGCGGCGGATCGTGCTCCCACGGCGTGCCGCGCAGATCGTAAGCCATCGCCTCATTTCGGCGGCGCGTGTTCCATCCGTGGCATTCGCAATGGCCGATAATGTGTGAACACTTCCCGCATTCGCGCCAACGCAAGCGATCGCAATTCCAATTGCGCCCCTCGTTCCTCATGAACGAACGAAGCGTGTCCTGCCAGCGCGCCCCGCGATAGCGAGGGAACATGCTGCGCGCAACCTGGTCGTCGTTGAAATCATCCACGGCGCGGTTGTAGGCGGCCTTCGTGCGCTTCTCACGCTGCGCCCGCCGCCAGTCTCTTGTTCTCACTCGTCTCCTCCTGTAAGTGCTAAGACAGCACTACAGGAAGGTAAATCGCGGTTTCATGCGGTTCTCCGGTGACAAACTAAAAGCGCGCCGGTCCTTGTTCAGAAGCGGCGCGCCGACCCGGTGAATTACCAGACCCACTGTGGTTTTGATCTGCGGGCCGGTCGCTACTCCGGCTTGTGTTCATCGATCTTGCGGAACGACTGCAAACCCCGTCGGCTTATAGTCTAATCACCAACGGTAGGGAACACCAGGCTTTACTTGAGCGTGTCGATTAAGGGAGCCAACCTTCGTTGTCCCTCCACGCCGCCGCAGGATCAAATCGGTAAATCGGTGGGACGGTTTTTAGAGTGGGCCGCGTCCCGGTACCACTTGGTTGCGTACCCGGACTTCTATTATATCGCAGGCGGCCCGGATGGATCAGCAGGCGGCGGTGTAACCGTGCTTATGCTGCTTACACTCGTGGTCTGGTTGGGCAAGAACCGCTCATACGGCACCAGCACGCCAATAAACACGAAAAGGGCATGGTCTATGATGGCAGGTACCGGCAATTTCGCCAGCGTCAGAGCCACCTCTGCTAGCATCGCGACGATGATTGCCCAGATGATAGGATTTATCTTGCTCATGCCGCCTCCCCGCCCGGAGGAGGGTCCGTCGTCACCAGTCCGCTATTCACTACCGGCTCGCTCATCTCGGGCGGCACGCTTGGCGTCTGTGTCAGGTAAATCGGTGGTGGGTTCGCCGTGCGCAGAGGCAGGGCGTTCGCCTCGCAGAACCATGTCTCAAGCTCTTCGTGCTCAGCCTCCGTCAATTCCAGACGCTTGCCCGTCGAAAGCGTAAGCGCACGAGCCGTAATCTCGCTGATCATTCGATAATCCCTTTCACCGCTTACAGCTTGCCGAAGCCGATATTTACGGGTTGCGCTTTCATTGCTCAGCCTTAACAACAGGCTCATCCTTGTTGTCGAATACGACACCCGACGCAGTCACGGCGTCCTTCACATCATCGAAATGAAGGCATTCCCGGAGGTTCGGAGATGGATCAGAAGGCGACACCGGAGCAAGCCGACCGTTGCAGTAGTTGTTGCCAGCGACGGCATCGTACAGTATGCCGATGACAGGTGCCCCATATGTTGGGAATAGCACAACCTTGTCCCCGATTTTCGCTTCGCGGCCATTCTTGTAATGCATTTCTCGTGTCCTTTCAATCCAACCGAAGGTTCATGATTTCTGCAGGAACGCGCTCTGCCTTTGCTTCTCTGTCGATAATCGGCGCGACCGTCTTGTGCGCCCTCTGAAACGCCTGCACGATCTGCTCAATCACGACTTCGCGCCGCTGTTTCATCTCAGCGATTTCGCGATCTATTCGATTAGTCATACGGTTCCCCTCAGATCATGCGCTAGGGCCTCTCAGTGCCACGCACAGGCTACGGGAATGCCCTGCCGTCTAGCCTCGTATCCTGCCTCACGCCATTCAAATCATAGATCAACTCAATCGAGAACTTCACCGAAAAGAGCTGCACGATCGGCCTCACCGCAATCCGCGCATTCGCCTCGGAAACGCCGTCGAGCGTGATCGTCGCGTGCCCCTTGGCGTCAATCGTCGCCTTGATCGTATCGACCTTCGAAGGGTCCACGAGGTCGGCGTAGGTCCACGAGGCCGTCGCAATCTGATGGATCGGATCGAAGCCCACGCTGTGAGCCGTGACCTTCGCCTTCTGAACGCCCTGGAAAGAAACGTGGTCCCACCGATCTGGCGGCAGGGCTTTGAACGCACCGACCGGCAGGTTCCCGGCAAGCCCCTTGATTTCGTTGAATAGGTCTATGCTCATTGTTTTCTCCTCAGTACCTCGGATACCAGAACCCCGGCGCGATGTGCAGGAACACCTGCAACAGCCAGATCAAGCACAGGACCGCAAGCACGACCTGCACGACCTGCTTGACAACCGGGTCAAGTGGTAGCTTACCGATACAGTAGAAGATCAGCCACACCACCAGTGCTGTTATAAGTAAACTGATTAACAATGACATTGCCTTGCCTCCGTTACCCAATCAAATCCTTATCCGGATGTAGTTGCTGTATCCTCCGCCTCATGCTCTCGCACTCCCCGGAGAGCCGCTTATTCTCCGTCTTCATCGCCGCGAACTCCATGTCACGCGCCTGCATCGCGATCTTGAGTGTCGCGTTCTCAGCGCGCAGGTCGGCGTTTTCCTGCTTGACTGCCAGTATCTCCTGCCGCGCTGCCAGCGTCTCGCTCCTGCTCGTTTGCAGTTCCGCCTCGATTGAGTGGAGCTTGTTCTCCATGCCGTCAAAACGGTTCGTGAACGCCTGCGCCCGCTCCTCGGATAGCTTATTGTCGGCATCCTTGCTTTCGAGGATTTTTGAGAGCAGGCTATAGCGCGACGTGACGAACGCGACGATCACGAGACCGGCAGTGCCTATACAGGCTATGGCGATCGTCAGGTATGTGGGGGCGTTCCAACCGGGCGTAAATGTAGGCATGTGCCGCTTCGTCCCTTGAATAGTCGTTACCGCTTGCATTCGCCTATCCTATCACGAGGTGATGGCGGGTATGTATGCGCCAGAAAAGTGACGATGATAAAAAAGATTTATGGCCCGTACGGCGTCTTAACCGTGACCCCGACAACCGAAATCCGGTCCCGCCCGTTGCTGTCGATCATCGTAAAACACAACTCGTAGACCCCAGGCGCGAGCGTCAGCCCGGCGTTCGTGAGATCCATGAGCCACCACGCCTGCGGCCCGCTCGACGCCCCGCTCGTGAAGTCGGTCACAGCGAGCGCATCGACGCCGCCCGCCACAGCCCCGGCTGCGTCGTAGAGGGTTACGGTGCCGGAAGCGAACGTAAGAGTGCCGCTGTCGGGGTCGTACTCAGGCGAGTAGATCAAGTCCTTCTCGCCCTGTCGGATTACCGTGTAAACGTCAGCCACGCCCGCCTCCTCCGCCTAGAGTTGTTTTACGTCCGCCGCCTGAATACGAGACCTTGCGGCCGCCTCCTCGGAAGGTGACGCGGACATCGGGCGTCGTGACCGGAACAGTTTTCCCGGCAAACGACCCGTACCTTCTCATGCTCATCGCGCCGAAGGAGATCGGCTGCGTGATCTTGCCGACCGTGCGCGGCGAACCGCCGTAGTAGGCGGCACGAACGCTGGCGCGCTGGCTAGCGATCACCGCCGCGCCCGCCGCGTTCGGATGCACGCCGTCGCCGCTGTTGTAGATCGATTTAAGGTCGTCGATCTGGCCCGTCGAAGATCGGATTTGCCCGAGCAGGTCGTGGCACGATACGATCCGCACCGTCGCCTTTCCGACCCCCCACGCCGCGTAGTTCGTGTTGAACGTTCGGATGGTCGCTGCTTGCAGGTCGGTGAAGTTGCTGTCGGGGAGTATCTCGTCCACGAACATCGGGCGCGAGCCGCAGAGCGCGTAGATCGCATCAAGATCGCTCTGGACTTGGTTCCACGTTCGACCGTTGAAGATGTCGTTGACGCCGCAGTGGAACCAATATTCGAGGTTGTTCAGGTCGCTCGACTGGTGGACGGCGGTCCCACTCTGCATCGCCGGCATCGCCGTGCCCAGCACCCACGACCACTGCTTACTGCCCGACGAGTAATCCTGGTAGGTAAAACTGCTCCCGACGCTCGTGCGCATACAGAAGCCGAGCTCCGCCGAAATGTCGCCTGCGGGTCCCGTAAGGTCGAGGAACGTGCTGTAACTGCTCCCGTGCCCCGCCTCGATGCTGTCGCCCGACATACCCGCAACAGGCGCAAGTCCGAACGCCTCCAGACACAGGTCGAGATTATCAATGCTGCCGCTGAAGTTCTGGTTGGCCCCAGTGTTATCGCCCGCAAGCCACTTGATCGTCCCGGAGGTCGCCGCACGCGTCAGGCACGCCCCGACGCTCGTGCTTCCGTCGTAGTCGATCCAGTAGCCGAGCACGTCGCCGGGCGCGACTCCGGTAATCGGGGTGCCGAGGACCTTCGTCTGCGTGCTGCCGGATACTGGCGTAAACTTCTCGCTCTCGCCTACGAAGTCCCAGTTGCTTCCGTTTGGTCGGAAGACCTTGAACTTCATGCCGTTGGCTATGGAGCCGTGCGCGAGGTACTTGACGCTCGTGATCGTCCCGTTTTGCAGCAGTCGGTTGCTGAAGTAGACGCCGAGGAAGGTTCGCCCCGTTCCTGCCGTGCCGCCGCTGATAGGCGTGTTGTCGGCGAAACTCTTAGACCCGGCCCCGCCGTAAGAGGCATCGGACATGCGTTATGCCTCCCTACACCACAGAAAAGGTAAAGGAAACCATCATAGTATATGATCTCAAAACGTATACGAATGACGAGCAATTCGGGGTATAATGTAGGGGTATGCAGAGGCGTGTTGGCACACCCTCTGCGTGGACATTCGCCTTGGTTAAGAAGGAGAACATCATGCCCAGTTTACCTCGTATTGCTCCTCGAATTTGGACACCCGAATAAAAAGCCTACCTGCGCGAAAACTACATGTCACAATCCCATCCAGAGATAGGGAAAGTTCTTAACCGTACAGCCGGTTCTGTATCTTGGCAATGCTCCACAATGGGGCTAAAAAGCAGTGTGCCCTGGACCCCTGAACGTTTTTTTGCCGCTGTTCAGAAGCAAGAGAACGGATGTTGGTTATGGTGCGGCACTCCGACAGAACGCGGATACGCCCGACTAATTATTCACGGTAAGCACTACGGTGCACACCGATACGCGCTTGAAATTACCATCGGGAGAGAACTCCTGCTAGGTGAACAAGCGTGCCATAAATGCGATGTTCGTAATTGTGTTAACCCGGATCACCTCTTCGTTGGAACGCAAAAAGACAATATTGCGGACGCCATGAGCAAGGGCAGAATGTCAATGCAGCGACCTGATTTCCCCCGTCATCACGGTGTAGGCATAAACGCTTCTCGGTTTACCCTGTCCGAAGATGATGTGCGTACTATCCACAGGTTGAGATCCGAGGGATGGACACAACAACGCATAGGCGATCATGTTGGAACATCCCAACGCAACGTGTCATGGATATTGCGCGGCAAAGGTTGGTCACACATCAAACTATAGAAAATTGGTCGCCCGCCTGGGGCGCGTCAGTTAGTGCCGTGACCGTCAGGACCGGCAGAGAAGCCGCGCTAGAGGCCGTGATGTCGGTTGCCTGCCCGCGCAGAGCGGTCGTCGTGGTCGTGCGATCGAAGATGACGATCCGCCCCTTGAACTGGTCGGCGTGGACACCGGCAGGCGTCATCGCGCTGGTGACAATGCTGGTGGTCGTCGAGGCCGAGCCGACCGTGCCGCGCCCGACGACGCGATCGGCGAACGCTTCTGCGGCCGCAATGTCGGCTGCGATCGAAGCACCTGCGGGCGCGCCAAGCCGCGCGTAGTTGTCGCCGGTCTGAGGAGTGTTGCCGGTATAGGTCGTTACGGTATCGACGAGCGTGACCCGCGCCTGAGTGTCGGCGGGTTTCGTGCGGCTGCTGATCGTCGCGTCGAGGTTCGCGAGCAAATCGCCCCGTGCGTTCGTGTAGTGCGCCGCGTCGGGGATCGCGGCCGGGAAGGTCGCAGCGAGGAACCCGGTCGGCTGGCTGTACGTCGCCATGCGCGAGCTGGTCGCGGCGTCGATGTTCGCCTTCACGAGTGCGCCGAAACTGCCAGCGGTGTTGAAGTCAGTCCCGTTCATCAAGTCGGTGAAGATCGCAGCCGTAATCTGCGCGGTAGTCGGAGCCGTTGCGCCCGGCACGCTATCGAAGCCCATGATCGCAAACGTCGTGCTGCTATCCGGGTTGGTCGTCCATGCAGACACAGAAGCGACCTTTGTGCTGCCCACGTAAGCGGTGATAAACCTCGCCTGGCCTGCGCCCGTCCCGCCTGTCAGGATAATCAGGCAGTTCACGTAGAAGCTATTCGATGCGCTTGCGCCGCTGTCGAGCGTTATCGACGTGCTGCCACCCGCCTGTGCGGTATTTGACCTGATGCTCTGTAGACCCGTGTCAGCGGCGAACGTAGCGCGATCTATGGCCCCATCCGCGATTGCCGCCGCCGTGACGACGTTTGCCGCCATCGCGCCCACGCTGCTATCCATACGCCCGCTCACGAGGGCCGCAGGGAGCCGACCGGGGATCGTCGTGCCGGTGTCTGTCTTGATAGATGCGATGTCGGCAGAGGCAGAAGCGCCAGCAGGTGCTCCGATCCTCGCGTAACTATCGCCCGTCTGGTTGACACTCGCGGTCGTGAAGACGGAGGAGGCGACGTTGAACATCGTCTGGAAAGCCGCTGCGATACGACCGGCCGCACCCTCTGTCAGTGCCGTAAACAGCATGTAGCCGACCGCCGCCAGCGGAACCGCCTCGATCTGAAACACAGAGGTATTGTCCGGGTTCGTCGTCCAAGTGCCGCCACCGGGTCGTGTGATCGTCGCGACCTTCGTGGACCCAACGTACGAGGCGATGTTCGCGACCTGCCCCGATCCGGTCCCGCTGATGATCTTGATACTGTGCGTGCTGTAGATGTTATCTGTGGCAGAAGCGCCGCTGTCGAGCGTGATCGTCGTCGAGGTGCCTGCCTGTGCTGTTCCGCGCCTGCCGAGGCGGTTGAGCATCATCAGGAGCGCTTCGCCGACGGTTCCGGCGGTTGGGCTGGTCGGGACGGCTTGCGCCATATCGTGCGCTACGTAGCCTGCTGCGCCGACACTGGTAGTGCCGAGTATCTTCTGAATGTTCGCGTCACCGATCCCACTACTATCGACTGCAATCGTCCTGCCGCTCGTAGTGCTCGCGAGCGTGCCGTTCGTAATCAGTGTGTCATAGACCGCCGCAGGGAGGACCATGATCTCGACCGGCGGCATCTGGTAGGTCGATTTGTTACACCGGATTTGCAGGCGTCCGATGGTGTCCATGTTGCCCGTCGTCGTCACGAGCGTATAGTGCCCGTTATCCACGTGGGTGAGGGTCGCTGCGCTCGCCATAGCCGCGCTGCTGCCGTCGTGCTTACGGAGCGTGAGGTCGCCGATGACAGCGCCAGTGTATTCCGCGCCGGTGCTGTCGAGGATCGGGCCGACGGTGATAGTTGCGGCAGTAGAAAGTTTAGCCCAGAGCATCCTACATCATCCTTCCAGCACACAGGATACGGCGGCGGCGGTTGCCGGTTGCGGGTGTGGCGTACGAGTAGAACTTGGTCGCGGGCGGCGGCGCGATTATGGCGAACGGACTATTCGTCAGGTTAATGATTTCGGTACCGGTCGCCTGAAACGGCACGACGTATAAAAAGCCGTAATCCGCGAGATCGGAGGTAAGTACGCCCGTCGCTTGGCCGATGCAGAACGGGTTGCTGTCGGTCGTCCTCGTCGGAGTGGCCGCGTTGCTTGCGCGCTTAACGCCGTTCTGCCAAATCTCCATCCCGCGAGCGCCGACCGTAAACGCCCAGATGTCGTCTCCGAAACTTAGACCCGCAATAGACAGACGAGTAGTTCCCGAAGTGTTGCCGCCGTAATCCCAATACACGGTTCCGTCACTGTATGGCAGGAGAGCGTCACACTCGAATGTTGAGCCTCCGGAGCCTCCGCCGTTCCCAAATGCTGCCGATGTCCGATTGGTTGTGTCCCGTTTTCTGCTGCCTATGAAAAACGTAGCAGGGCCGACTGGTAGCAGTGTAGTATCGGGCAATAGTGCGGGGTGCGTACTCGTAGACACAGACGAAAACGCTGGACCGGACAGCTTCTTTCCAGGCCCCCATACCGGCATTGTGCCTGCGTTTTGAACTGTAAGGATTTTAGTGCGCAGTTCACACGGCAGACCGCCATTTTCGTTGAAAAGCCAGTACAACCCCTTCGGGTGAAATAGCGGATGCCCGTAATTGAGCGTGGACCCGACCGGTGGTTTCTGGTTGCCCCATGACCCGCGTAGCATTTAGTTCTGGCTCCAGAAGATCGGTCGATACGCCACCACGCACCCAGTTCCGAGTGCAGCGCCGCAATTGTTCCGCAGAGCGAGGCTCCATCCGTCCGGCATGGCCTGCCCGAACAACTGAGACAAAAGAAACCAACCGTCGATTGGCTGGCTCGTGATCTTGTAAGGCAGCGCAATCGGCCCTTTCATGCTGTTCGGATCAGAGATCGAAGCCGTACCCTCTGAGCCGGTCGGCCTGGTCGTCGTCCCAAAGTTCGCGGCAGGCGTCCACACGGACCCATCGTAAATCCACGGTACGCCATAGACGTAAATCGCCTGGTCGTTTGCCGGGGAAGTCGCCGCCGTCGACAGCAGGATTTGCACCTCGAAGTCATCCGCAAACACGCTTGTTCGGTTGTCTACGCGCGCACTCTGCCAGCCTGCAAACGGATCGGACGTGTCGATCGCGAGTGACTGGAGGTTCGTCACGGTCATAGCCGTATACGTGCTGTAATCTTGCCTGGTCTGAGTGCTCATTCAGGTTCCCTTACAGCGCCACGTTGAAGAGTTGGCCGGGACGACTGGCATTCGCGTTAACCTGTGTACCTGCGTTGAAGGTGTTGAAATCGACCAGGATTTGCAGTGCGTTGTTCAGGTCGTTCGGGCTGACGGTGCGGGTTATGTTCGGGTAAACGCGCGGGTCAATGACGTGAGCAGCATTCGGAGCGCCGTCCACCGTACCCAGGCCGCCATCTGTAGCAACCGCTGTGGTTGTAAGCGTCGCCCATCGGTTCCCAATCGGACTGACGCCGTTCTCGGTCACGAGCGCCGCCACTCGCTTCTTAAGTTCAAGGATTTGCTGACACATCTGGATCACTGCGTTCGCCTCGTCAACCGCTATATCACTCGCTAGTCTTGCCAATGTTCTTGTCCTTCCTGCCAAACGAAAAAATCGCGACCGACGAATAATCGCCGCCCGCGTGCTAAACTATCCAACCATGCCGACAAAATCTCAAACCGTAGGCTCGTGCTCCTGCATCACCATCCTCGCCCTCTTCGTCGCCGCCTTCGCCATCCTCCGCCTGTTCGTAGACCGCGAGACGGCCGCCAACATCGAGGCGGGGGTGATCCTCGGGGTGATTGTGGTGGTGGGTTTGGTGGCGGGGGTGACGAGGCGGCGGTGACTACAGGAACGTAGCCCCGCATCGCCGTCTTGCCACCGCCGTTACCACCGTCTCGAATAGGAAGTCGTCGCTGTAAACAAAGTCGGCCCCAGTTCCTCGCTGCATCGAGATGCCCGATTTCCCGACCCCGGAGATGCTACTGTCCGTCACGGTTATCGCATCCTGCTTACCGGTCACGAATGATCCGCTGCTATTCAGCCACTTGCCGTCTGAGACCCGCTTCACGCGCAAGATGATGGTCGTACCGACCGTGCGGCAGTAAAGTACGTAACTGTCAGTGAGCGAGAGCGTGAGGCTGCCAATCGTCCCGAGTAGTGTCGGGGTACCGCCGACGAGCTTCCGCAGAAACACCGCAGGCCCGCCCGCTCCCGCAAAGTGGAGTTGCGAGACGTAGCTCGTGATCCCCGACTGAAGCGTGCTCGCCGTCGTCATCCTGCAGAAGACGTAGCACGCGATGTTCGTCCCCGCGCCGCTGAACAGGAAGGTGGCGCTCGTCATCGCATCGCCGCCGTTGCCGTCGTTGTTCGTGTTCCAGAAGGCGACCGTCGTGACAGCGGTATTTGTGTTTTGAACGCCGTTTGCAGCCGAAGCGAAAACCGATGTCTCGGTCCCCCACGCCGCAACGGTAGACCATCCGGATGGGATCGCCGGTGCCGTGACACCATCCCAGCTTTCGGCCTTCACGATTGCCATCGACTACTGCTGCTCCAAGATTACGTCGATATTCCATCCAGTCGCGGTAGCCAAGGTCGTAACAGAAAATCTCAACTTGTCGCCGGATGCAACCGTTCCGAGCATAGATGTAACTTCACCCTCATAATCTCCGCTGCTGAACGTAATCGTTCCGACTGTCGAGCCGCTCCCAAACACCGCGTTCCCGACCGTGCTCTTTTGGATCACTACGACAGGTGCCCCGCCCGCCGTGTTTACTCGCAGGAAGATGCTCTTGACGTTCCACGTGATCGAACTACCGTCGGTCGGATTGAACGGGACTCGCTTTTCGGCGATGTCAGCCCCGGTTCCCGCCGGGGTAAACGCTTCGCACAGCGAAATCACGCACGCACGTTTCTGTGAAATCCCGTAGGCGTCGTTCGTGATGATCCACTCATCTGCCGCGATCTTGCTCAAGATCATCGACGCGTACTGCTGGATTGCACTCAACCCACCGCTGTTGTGGAGCGTGACACCACCTGCAGGGGAGAGCGTGACGAGCCCGGTCCCTAGCTGTCGAACGACGATCCTCGCGCCGATCGGGATCGCTACCGAAGCAAACGTCGGGACTGTTACCGTGATCGCCGAAGAGTTGTTGAACGCCTGAACGCTGCCCGTGTCGCCCGCCGCCAGCGTATAGGTCGTGCCCGTCCTGATGCGTAGGTATTCGAGGCTCGGGTTCAGCGTCGTGACGCGCCAAATCCCGTCCGAGCCGGAACCTTTCAGCCCCCTTAGTTCCCAATACTGACCCGGCCCCATCGTCAGCGTGCTCACCGCTTCGATCATATCGCCCGAGAACGCGGCCACGATGATGTTGAAGGCGCTGTTGTTGACGAACATGTACGTGAGTTGCTTATCGCCGCTCGCGATCAACTGCGGGAGCGTGAAGTTCACATCCGCCGCCACGCCGGAATTGTACATGTAGGTGTAGAGGTCGCCGTTGCTCGTGATCGTGACGCCGGTATCGAGCAGTCCGCCGATGGTTGCGGTGTTGGTCTCGCCGATCGTGAACGTCTTGCCTGACCGCGAGATCGTGACATTTGCGCCCGGATCGAGGATCAGGTCGCCTTGCTGTCCGGTCGTTTCGCCGGTCTTCTTGATGCTGTTGACGCCCGCGCTCTCGACGACCTGATTGGTGTTGCCGCCGCCGACCTGAGCGCCTGATCCGGAAACAACCGAGTAAGGGCTGCTGTTGGTGCGAAGCAGCGGTACGATGTCGTTGAACTGCGGCGGCGTCTGAGGTGTGTACGGCACGCCGTGCATATAAACCCCGGCCCCGTTCGCATCGATCATGCCGACATCGAGGATAAGCTCGCGTGCGGTCTTGTCGATCAAGATGACGCGGCCGGATTGGATCGATCGATCCGCTCGCGCGCCGTAATCGCTCTTGTCTGCGGTCTGGATGAGGTTCTTGATAAGCATTGGCTACGGTATCACGCACGATGTGTGATTGCCACGCACCGGTTTCCACGACCGAGTGTTCACGCTGTTCCAAATCTGCCAATGCAAGGTCACACCGGAAAGGTTCGTAGTGGTCCTCATCGTGAGCGTAAAATCCAATTGGCCGAATGTTACGTTGTCCCACTCACGCCCTTGTAAAATCCGATTTGGAGCCCACCAGTGCCACGCTCCGTCGCCGATAAGCCATCCGTGGTCTAAATCTGCCGGAACGCTCAGGTTAGCGCGCCAGTACCCTTGCGTGAAGCCGCACCCAGGCGCGGTGTGCAGGCTCAGGAATTGGTAGGTGTAGTAGCCTTGCGCGTCAGGGCCTTCGACTGAAACTACGCCGATAGTAAAATCGGTGATCGTGTAGCAAGTGATGTTTCCGCTAATGCTTCCCGGCGTAGCCGAAAGGACCGCGCTCGCTAGACTTTCATTCCCTTCGGCGTCCACTGAAGTGAGGTACACCCACACCTGCACGGAAAGTCCAGGGCCGAGAATGCGCGCACCGGCTGCAGGGGTT